>OBAQ01000886.1_pt1 | contig 23925 bp, 19 predicted proteins | sample 1517821 | NCBI WGS metagenome assembly OBAQ01 (sample SAMN04571705, study PRJEB22368) | human gut metagenome | biome: human gut; material: stool | host: Homo sapiens | place: Luxembourg | collected 2012-09-27
TGGCCGAGCCGTAGATGGTCTTGTAGTCGAGCTGCTCCTCGGTGGCGTCGAGCGAGAACATCAGGTCGAAAACCTGCTCGTTGACCACCTCGGGACGGCAGTTGGGCTTGTCGACCTTGTTGATGACCACGATGGGCTTCTTGCCCAGCGCAAGGGCCTTCTGAAGCACGAAACGCGTCTGCGGCATCGTGCCCTCGAAGGCGTCGACCAGCAGCAGCACGCCGTCGCACATGTTCAGCACGCGCTCGACCTCGCCGCCGAAGTCGGCGTGGCCCGGGGTGTCGATGATGTTGATTTTGTAGTCCTTGTAGATGACCGAAACGTTTTTCGAGAGGATCGTGATGCCGCGTTCGCGTTCCAGGTCGTTGTTGTCCAGTATGAGTTCGCCGGCCGGCTTGGCGTTGTCGCGGAGGATGTGCCCCGCCAGAATCATTTTGTCGACGAGCGTCGTCTTGCCGTGGTCGACGTGGGCAATAATCGCAATATTGCGCAGTTTTTGCATAAAAGTATATTTTGTGCTGCAAAGGTAACAAATTCTCGGGAAATTATACTAAATTTGCTTGTTTCTCAAAATTCTTAAAAAAGTTAAATAATGAAACCTGCCTTCAACGTTCGCCAGCAGAGCGAAATTTTCATAGGCCCGCTGGCCGACATCCTCTCCGGGGTGCTCCCCGAAGGGCGCGTGGTGGTGGTCTCCGACTCCACGATCGACCGGCTGTACCATTCGGTGCTGGCGCAGTACGACACCGTGCTGATCGGCCTGGGCGAGAGCGTCAAGACGATGCAGACCGTCGAGATGATCTACCGCCGTTTCATCGAGCTGGGCGTGGACCGTTCGACCTTCGTGCTGGCGGTCGGGGGCGGCATCGTCACCGACGTGGCGGGATTCGCCGCATCGACCTACATGCGCGGCGTGAAATTCGGATTCGTCTCGACGACGCTGCTGGGGCAGGTCGACGCTTCGGTGGGCGGCAAGAACGGCGTGAACGTCGACGGCTACAAGAACATGGCCGGGACCTTCACGCAGCCGCAGTTCGTCATCTGCGACCCCGCGCTGCTGCGCACGCTGCCCGAGCGGGAGTTCCGGGCCGGGCTGGCCGAGGTGGTCAAGGCGGCGATCATCGCCGACGCCGATCTGTTCGGGCGTATCGAGCGGACGACCTTCGAGGCGCTGCGCACGGATACCGATCTGTTGTCGGACGCCGTTTCGGCGGCGATCCGCGTCAAGGCCGACATCGTCGAGCGCGACGAACGCGAGTCGGGCGACCGCCGCAAGCTGAACCTCGGGCACACGCTGGCGCATGCCATCGAGAAGGCCTCCAACCGCATGAACCACGGCGAGGCCGTGGCGGTGGGAACGGTGCTGATCGCCGGGGCGGCGGTGAAGCTGGGTGCGCTGACGCAGGCCGACTGCGACCGGATCGTGAATGTGCTGACGGCGCTGGGCTTCGACCTGACGCCGCCCGTGGAGGTGAAACGCCTGCTGAAAGAGGTCGGCAAGGACAAGAAAAACGAAGACGGCATGCTGCGGATCGTCCTGCCGGTCGGGATCGGCGACTGCGAGGTGCGGCCGATGACGATGGATGCCTTCGCGGCGTTGTTTTAGAGCTGGTTCCGGCGCTTTCGGTACAGAGAGGGTCGGGTGCGCGGTCGATACAAAAAAATCCGGTCGAATCATTCGACCGGATTTTGCTTATTCCTGATAGCGTTTCCGCAGACTCTCGGCATAGGCGTCCCAGTCTGCGATCGGTTGTTTGGCGACGCCCGATTCGACGGCGGCCTTCGCAACGGCGGGGGCGACGGTGCACAGCAGGCGCGGATCGAGCGGCTTGGGGATCAGGTAGGTGCGCCCGAATTCGAGCTTCTCGACCCCGTAGGCGCGCAGGACCATGGTCGGAACCGGCTGGCGGGTCAGTTCGGCCAGCGCATGCGCCGCGGCGAGTTTCATCTCCTCGTTGATCTTCGTGGCCCGCACGTCGAGCGCACCCCGGAAGATGTAGGGGAACCCCAACACGTTGTTGACCTGGTTCGGGTAGTCCGAACGGCCCGCGAAGATGATGTCGGGGCGCGAGAGCATCGCGGTATCGTAGGCGATTTCGGGATCGGGGTTGGCGAGGGCCATGACGATCGGGTTGCCGGACATCGTGCGCAGCATCTCGGGCGTCAGCGTGTCGGCCTTCGAGACGCCCAGGAACACGTCGGCGTCGTGCAGCGCCTCGGCCAGCGTCGTGATGCGCCGCGTGGTGGCGAATTCGCGCTTCATCGGGTTGATGTCCTCGCGGTAGACCGTGACCGCTCCATGGCTGTCGCAAAGCACCATGTTCTCGCGGCGGATGCCGAGCTCCACGAACAGGCGCGCGCAGGCGATGGCGGCGGCTCCGGCGCCGTTGACCACGACGCGCATTTTGTCCAGCTCCTTGCCGGCGATCTTCGCGCCGTTCAGAAGCGCCGCCGAGGAGATGATCGCCGTGCCGTGCTGGTCGTCGTGCATCAGGGGAATGTCCAGCTCCTCGCGCAGGCGGGTCTCGATCTCGAAACACTCCGGGGCCTTGATGTCTTCGAGGTTGATGCCTCCGAAGGTGGGAGCGATGGCTTTCACCGTGCGGATGAACTCCTCGGGATCGGTCGTGTCGACCTCGATGTCGAAGGCGTCGATGCCTGCATAGGTCTTGAAGAGCATGCTTTTGCCCTCCATGACGGGCTTGGCCGCCAGGGGGCCGATGTTGCCCAGTCCGAGGACGGCCGTGCCGTTCGAGATCACGGCCACGAGGTTGCCCTTGCCCGTGTATTTGTAAACGTCGTCCGGCTCTTCGGCGATGGCCAGCGACGGAGCCGCCACGCCGGGCGAGTAGGCCAGCGACAGATCGTACTGCGTATGATAGGGTTTGGTCGGGACGATCCCGATCTTACCGGGGCGGCCTTCGCTGTGGTAGCGCAGCGCCGCGTCGTCGAGTTGCGTTTTTGTGTTCATCTCTCTCATTTTCCGTTAGTAACCTGTTAACCTCTAACGGCAAATATAACACAAAAACTGCTCCGATCTTAACAAATTTTAGAATTTTCGGAAATTTTTTTAGAAATAAAACCGCCGGCCGCTGTTGACGCCCGTCCGGGTGCGGGTGGAGCTTTGGATGCCCGGGAGTCGGCGTAGAAGGTGTAACTGACGCCGACGCCGACGCGGTAGGAGATGCGGTATTCGCAGCCGATGCCGAAATGCACGCCGAAATTGCGGATGGAGCGTTTGTCATAGTGACGGCCGAGGTGTTCCGGGCGTGTCGGCAACTCCCCGCGGTCAGAAGAGCGAAGCCTCTCCGTCGCGCGGGTGGGTGAATCCGAGGTGCTGGTAGGCCAGCGGCGTCGCCTCGCGGCCGCGGGGCGTGCGTTTGAGGAAGCCCTCCTTGATCAGGAACGGCTCGTAGACCTCCTCGATCGTTCCGGCCTCTTCGCCCACGGCCGTGGCCACGGTGTTCAGACCCACGGGACCGCCGTTGAATTTCTCGATGATCGTTCCGAGAATCTTGTTGTCCATCTGGTCCAGTCCGCGCGAGTCGATGTTCAGCGCCGCGAGGGCGATGCGCGTGATTTCCAGGTCGATGTGCCCTTCGCCCTTGACCATTGCGAAATCGCGCACGCGGCGCAGCAGGGCGTTGGCGATACGCGGCGTGCCGCGCGAACGCAGGGCCACTTCGTGGGCCGCGTCGTCGTCGATCGAGACGTCGAGGATGCGCGCCGAGCGTCGCACGATGCCCGCAAGCACCGGGGCGTCGTAGTATTCGAGGTGGCACTGGATGCCGAAACGCGCCCTGAGGGGCGAAGTCAGCAGGCCGCTGCGCGTTGTGGCGCCGATGAGCGTGAAGGGCGCCAGCTCGATCTGGATCGAGCGGGCCGAGGGGCCTTTGTCCAGCACGATGTCGATTTTATAGTCCTCCATCGCCGAGTAGAGATACTCCTCGACGATCGGGCTGAGGCGGTGGATCTCGTCGATGAAAAGCACGTCGCCCGGATTGAGGTTGGTCAGCAGGCCCGCCAGGTCGCCCGGCTTGTCGAGCACCGGCCCCGACGTGACGCGCAGCTGCGCCCCCATTTCGTTGGCGATGATGTTCGCGAGGGTCGTCTTGCCCAGTCCCGGGGGGCCGTGCAGCAGGACGTGGTCGAGCGAGTCGCCGCGCATGAGCGCCGCCTTGATGAAGATATGGAGGTTTTCGACGATCTTGTCCTGCCCGGAGAAGGTTTCCAGCTCCTGCGGGCGGATTTTGTTCTCGAATTCGAGATCGCTCTCCGTGTTGCGTACGATTGACATGATGCAAAGATAGCGATTTTCGGCAAATCTGCGCCCTCGGGGCGAAAAAACAATGCGCCGGGAGGCGGGCCGGAGGCCGGTTCGGGGCGCACGGCCGGTGTTGGAGCGCGATCCGGGGCATGGCCCGGGAAGGGCCGGCTCGCTTCGCCCGGGGGAGGCCTGCCCGCAACGCAGTTGCGGGCGGACCCCCGGGAGCTGCCGCCTGAAAACGGAGTCGAGGTTCCGGAGAACGAATCTTCCGACCACACGCGCCTCTGCGGGGCGCTGCGGCAGGACGCAAAAAATCCGGTCCGCAGAGTGGCGGACCGGAGCAGCTGCCGTGAGGGAGTGGCTACTTCTTCTGCAGCAGGTCGAGTTTGATCTCCTGGGGACCGTTTTTGTTGGTCTCGATATGCAGGACGACGCCCTTCTTGCCTTCGAGCCGTTCGGCGAGCGGCGTGAGGTCGAACGAAACGTAATAGCCGTCGGTATAGCCCTGCGTGTCGCCGCCGGGGTTGTGGCGCAACTCCAGTTGCAGGTAATCCGTTTCGGCCGCTTCGGACTGTTCGGCGCCTCCGTCACCCTTTTCGCCTTCGTCTTTCACCTCGTTGACGATCACCGTGAACGTGTGTTTCGAATTGTCCGATACGGGGTAGAGCGCATAGAAGGTCAGCCACTCTTTCGTGAGGTTGAACGTATTGCTCTGGAAGCCCGTTTTGGCGCTGCCCAGCTCTTCGAGCCGAGCCGCGTCGGTCACGATCTCCGAAGTGCCGGTGTAGATGTTTTCCACGAAATAGAGGTCGATGTTGTAATCGTAATCGGCAATGCCGTTCTGCAATGTGAACCAGATGATGACCCGCTGCGTTTTGTCGGGATCGGGCTTGTAGCCCGGGACGCGGGACTTGTTGCCGGGGTAGAGCGTCTCCCCGTTGTCGCGCTGGAAATAGTAGTCTCCGCCGTCGAGCGTGCGGACGGTGGTGATGAGCGTACGGAGCGGTTCGCCGCCGTCGTCGTCGTTGCAGGAGGTAAAAGCGGTGACAGCTATAGCTGCGATGAGGAATAAACCGAATTTTTTCATAATATCCATATTTTATGTTACCTTTCGCTCTTAAAACGTCCGGCAGGGCCGAATACTGCATGCGAAATAAATTTTTTTCACTCATGCAGTCTTTTGCCTTCCGCGGCATTTATAGAGTGTATTGAGTAATGCAAATGGAGGAACAGATACTGGCCGAAGGGTGCAGGAAAGGGGACGATATGGCCCGCAAGGAGCTGTACGACCGCTATGCAGGCCGTCTGTTGTCGATTTGCATGCGTTACGCCGGAGACCGCGCGACGGCCGAAGACCTGCTCCACGACGCTTTCCTGAAGATCTACGGGGCGTTCGACCGTTTCACCTACCGGGGAACCGGCTCGCTGCGCGCCTGGATCGAGCGGATCACGGTCAACGTGGCGCTGGAGTGGATACGCAGCCGCAGCAAGCTGGGAAGCGTGACGCTCGACGAGGGGAAGGCCGCGGCGGAGGTGGCGGAACCGGACGTGGCGGAGATGGCCCGCGTTCCGCGCGAGGTGCTGATGCGGTTCATCGGCGAGCTGCCCGAGGGTTACCGGGCGGTGTTCAACCTCTACTGCATCGAGGAGTATTCCCACCGCGACATCGCCCGGATGCTGGGAATCAACGAGAAAAGCTCCTCTTCGCAGTTGTTTCGCGCCCGGGCCATGCTGGCCCGCAGGATCAGGGCTTATTTGGAGACGCATTGAAATCGAGAGGATGCAGCTCCGGAATATCAGAAAAAGGTGGATCATCCGGCGCTGCCGGACTCACATAGAACTATGAAACAAGACAAGGATTGGATCAAAGCCATGCGGAACGCGCTTCGCGACGCCGAACTCCCGCCTCCGGCGGGGGGATGGGAGCGTTTGCAGCGCGAGTTGGGCGGTGCGGCTCCGGGGCCGGAGGTTTCCGGGACAAAACCCCGCGGGTCCGTATGGCGGCCGCGGATTGCCGCCGCAGCCGCTGCCGTGCTGATCTTGGCTGTTGCGGGTGAATTTCTGCTCCGGCCGGACAAGGCGTTGGAAAATGATGGGACTGTTATCGCATCGGTGGCGGAAGACGGAGCAACCGCGGTTGCCATACCGCAGCCCGCGGAGCCGGAAACCGTACGGGACGCCCTTGCAAAGGCGGTGGGGCTGTCCCGGGAGCAGGTTGCCGGGGAGGCATCCTCCGCGGGGCGGCGGTCGCTCCTCGCTGCGGCCGCAGGGCAGCCTGCGCAGACGGCGGCTCTGAAAAATCTCCGGACGGACGGTGAGCCTGCGGTCCGGCCCGGAGAGGTTGTGGCGGCGGAAGTTTCCGGAGAGGCGGCGAAGGCGTCGTCCAGTGAAGTCGCAAAGGCGTCATCCGGTGAAGTCGCGAAGGCGTCGTCCGGAGATACTGCGAAGGCGGAGGCTTCCGGCGAAAGGGCTTCGAAGCAGGCTTCCGGGCGGCCCGCAACGCGGTCGGCGGCCGGCGCGGCCGGTCGTGCGGGGTTCTCCGACGAGCCGTTCGTAGCCTACACCAAACCGCATAAAAAGGCGTCGTTCTCCCTGTTTGCCGGCGGCGGCGTGGCGGGCGGAAACAGCGAAGGTCTGGCTCCCCGGATGCTCAACACCTCGATAAAGAACGATGCTTCGTCGGTGATCGGCAACGGCAACAGCCTGGCGCCCCTGCGCAGCAGCGGATACGGCGAGAGTTCGTTCCGCCACCACCAGCCGTTGAGCTTCGGCATCGCCGTGCGCAAGGAGTTCGCCCACGGACTGTCGCTGGAAAGCGGCGTGAACTACACCCTGCTGCGTTCGGACGTGAGGATGCAGTACACCTCGGACGACGTGGCGCAAAAACTCCATTTCATAGGGGTTCCCCTCCGCTTCAACTGGCAGTTCCTCGAGCGCGGCCGCTTCTCGTTATATATGGGTGCGGGCGGCATGGTCGAGAAATGCGTTTCGGCCCGGCTCGGCTCCGAGACCGTCGACGAACCGGGCGTGCAGTGGTCGGCGCTTGCAGCCGTGGGGGCGCAATACCGTGTAGGCGGTATGGTGGGGCTTTATTTCGAGCCTGAAGGATCGTATTACTTCACCGAAACCGGATTGCGTACGTCGCGTACGGATTCACCTCTGACGCTGACCTTGAGACTGGGCGTGCGCCTCTCTTTTTGAAGTCTGATTTTATAAATCGCACATTTATTGTATAAGAGGAGTTCGCACCGGGAGTGCGGATTCCTTTTATCGTATTACGGGCAGGCGTGTCTAAAAGTGGCATTCGGACGATTAAATATGCTATTTTTTGTTGTATGATCGAAATTTGTTACTATTTTTGTTGAATAAATTAAGTGACGCCCGACTTTGCATTCGCCCAGATACGATAAAAAAAGCACAAGTGCGCTTGTTGCGCACCTGTGCCTGGTAGTCCCGACGGGAATCGAACCCATATCGTAAGAACCGGAATCTTATATTCTATCCATTGAACTACGGGACCGGGTGTGCAAAGATGCAAAAATTTTTTTAATATTCGAAAAAAAATGCGAGAAAAGCAGAATAATTGGCAAAGAATCGAGGCCGTAATCAAGTGGGCGAATATGTCGACCAACTATTTTGCGCGATATATCGGCTTGGCGCGCGGCGAAAACCTCTATCAGATAAAGCGGGGCAACAACGGCATTTCGCTGGACGTCGCCGACCGTATCGTCAGCAAATTCCCCCAGGTCGACAAACTCTGGCTGCTGACGGGGGAGGGGCAGATGTTCTCCGAGGAGCGGATACGCGGCGCGCAGATACCTTATTATAATGTGGATGTCGAACAGGGCATCGCACATCTGGAACATCTCGAGGCCGAGAGCAACCTCGTCGTGCCTCCGGTGGGGGCGTGCGACCTGGCGATGTGCTATACGGGGCGTGCGATGGGAAACATCGTGCCGCCCGGAACGGTCGTGCTGCTGAAAGCCGTGGACCGCGATGCAATTATTCCCGGGGGTGAATATGTGATAGTCTGCCGAAAAATTGTAACTTTGCGGATAGTTCGGGCCGCCGATGAGGAGGGCAAAGTCCGCCTGGTGGCCGGGGATCGGGAGAATTACGATGACATCGTTTTGAACGTCAACGATATAGTCTCGGTCTACAAAGTGAAGGGAAAATTGATTATAAACAGTTGAAGAGTATGTTTTCAGGCATCGTGGAACGTACGGCGGAAGTGGTTTCGATCCGCACGGACCGTCAGAACAAGGATTTCACGCTCCGGGCGGATTTCTGCAAGGAGTTGAAAATCGACCAGAGCATAGCACATAACGGCGTATGTTTGACAGTTGTGGACATCACGGAGGACACCTACACCGTGACGGCCATGAAGGAGACGCTCGACAGGAGCAACCTCGGGTTGCTGCGCGAAGGCGATCTGGTCAACCTCGAACGGTCGATGAAACCCGATGCCCTGCTCGACGGGCACATCGTGCAGGGGCACGTCGACCAGACGGCGGTCTGCACGGCGAAGGAGGATGCCGACGGAAGCTGGTACTTCACCTTCGAGTACGAGCCGCAGGGCGCCGGACTTTGCACGGTCGAGAAAGGTTCGGTGACGGTCAACGGCGTGAGCCTCACGGTCTGCGACTCGAAAGAGAGCAGTTTCCGGGTGGCGATCATTCCCTACACCTTCGAGCACACGAATTTTTGCCGCATCGAAGTCGGTTCGGTCGTGAACCTCGAATTCGACATCGTCGGCAAATACATCGCCCGGCTGATGCAAAACTACATGAAGTAAGCCTATGGTACACATCAAGACAAAGGAGGGCGCGTCGCTGTGGATCGCCCTGCTCGCCACGGCGATCGTCGCCGTGGGTATGGTTATACAGCATATCGAATGGTGGATCACGCTCTGCACGTCGGTCGGGGTGTTCGTCGTGGTGGCGCTCGCGGCGCTGTTCATCATCCGCAAGTACGTGGCTTACAAACTCAAGCCGATCTATTCGATCGTGCTTTCGCGCGACGTGCACACCAACGAGATCTTCTCGGAACTGAAGGACAAGCGCGTCGAGAACATCGGCGAGGAGCTGACGGCCTGGGCCGACACCAACGACCGGGAGATCGCCCGGCTGAAAGAGGCCGAGTGCTTTCGCAAGCAATATCTGGGCAACGTGGCCCACGAACTGAAAACCCCGATATTCAATATCCAGGGATATATTTCGACGCTGCTGGACGGAGGGCTGGAGGACGAACTGATCAACCGCAAATACCTCGAACGCGCCGAGAAGAGCATCGACCGTCTGATCAACATCGTCAACGACCTCGACACCATTTCGAAACTCGAAAGCAGCATGAACAAGCTCAATCTGGAGCGATTCGACGTGGTGGCGCTGGCCAAGGAGATCGCCGAGCAGGCCGAGATGGAGGCCGACAGGAAGGAGATCCGGATTTCGGTCAAGGGGACCGACAACCTGCCTTCGCCCTTCTGGGTGCTGGCCGACAAACACTACATCGGGCAGGTGTTCGTCAACCTGATCATCAACTCGATCCGCTACGGCAAGGAGGGCGGGCAGACCCGCATCCGTTTCCGCGACATGCTGGATAAAATTCTGATCGAGGTGGAGGATAACGGTTCGGGTATTGCCAAGGAGGACCTGCCGCGTGTGTTCGAACGCTTCTACCGTACGGACAAGGGGCGGTCGCGGGAGCAGGGCGGCACGGGACTCGGGCTGGCCATCGTCAAACATATCGTCGAAGCGCACGGCGAACGGATCACGGTCCGCAGCGAACTCGGCGTGGGCAGCACGTTCTCCTTCACGCTGAAGAAGGTGAATTTGCAGGAGATGAAATAGAATGTACGAAATCCGGAGTAAGATCCGTTAGCATTTCGGTCTGAATTCCGGTTGCGTCGCGACAAGTCCTTTACGTGGGTCGTTTGAGAGACGGCTTTCGGACGAGAGGCGCGGGGCGTACGCCGTCTCCCTCCCCGAAAGAGGGGTGGGGTGGCAGATTCGAATGCGACGCCGGAGGCGGCGACTGTGACCGCCCGAAAAGGAATCGGGGCTGAATAATAAAGAAACAACTTAAATAAATGATTCTACAACCTCTTTCCGTTGTCTGGAATTTCGATCCGGTGCTGTTCAGCATCGGGTCGCTCGACATCCGTTATTATGGGCTGATGTGGGCGCTGGCCATTCTGATCGGCGCGAAATTCTTCGATAACTTCGTCAATCGCGAAGGACTTCCCGCAAAGGTCTCGGAGTCGATTTTCATTTACGGAACACTCGCCACGATCCTCGGCGCGCGGCTCGGCCACTGTCTGTTCTACGACACGATGGAATACCTTTCGAAGCCGTGGACCATCATCACGGGATTTCGCGACGGAGGAATGGCCAGCCACGGCGCGGCCATAGGCCTGCTGATCGGGTTGTGGCTCTTCTCGCGCCGCAACAAACTGCCTTATATCTGGTCGCTGGACCGCATTATGATTCCGGTGGGCATCGGCGGTGCGATCGTGCGGTTGGGCAACCTGTTCAACTCGGAGATTTTCGGCCAGGCGACGACCCTGCCGTGGGGCTTCGAGTTCGTCCGTTCGCACAAGTGGGTGGCCGAGTTCGCCCCTGCGGCGGTGCACCCGACGCAGATTTACGAGGCGCTCTGCTACCTGGCGACTTTCGGCATCCTCTGCTGGCTCTATTACAGGAGGGACATTGCGCGCCGCCGTCCGGGCATTCTGTTCGGAATCGGCCTGATCGGTACGTTCCTCACGCGCTTTTTCATCGAGTACATCAAAACCGAGCAGGAGCCTTTCGAAGTGGGCTGGGCTTTGGACATGGGCCAGTGGCTCAGCATTCCCTTCATCCTGCTGGGAATCTATATGATCTGGCGGGGCGCGACCCGGCCCGGAACCGTTCCGGGTCCGGTGCCGAAAGCCCCGGCCGCAACGCCTAAAAAGAAGAAAAAATGAACGCGAACCCGATGGAAGAGCAGATCGGCAGGCTTGTCGGCAACCTGCTGGCCGGCGGCGGGGAGATTTTTCTGCCCGGCGTAGGCTCGCTCTACACCGAGCGGCAGGGAGCCAGGCGGCTCAACCGGCGAACCGTACTGCCGCCGAGCCGCACGGTGGCCTTCACCTCGCAGCAGCGGGGCGTGTCACTGGTCGACGAGATTGCCCGCGTCATGCGTGAGGCCGGCGGATACGAAAATCCCGAAGCCGAGGCGCAGGCCGTTTACGACCGCTGGATCGCCCGGGTGCACCGGGCCGACCTGCTGACCGTCGAGGGCGTCGGAGAGCTGAAATTCAAGAATTTTATCCCCGACGAGGCGTTCGACCTCCGGCTGAATCCGCAGGGGCGCGAACCCGTGCGGGTTCGTGTGCAGCGTCGTTTCGACTGGCCGCTGTGGGTCGGCATCGCGGCAATCGGGATTGCGGCGGTCTACGGCGGGCGGGAGTTCCTGCTGCTCTATCCGGAGGCGCCGGAAGCGGCGGCCGTGACGGAGATTCCCGCTGCGTCCGACAGCTTCGGGACCGTCGAAGCGCCCGATGCTTTGGTCGAGGCTCCTCCGACGGAACGGTCTGTGGCCGGGGAGTCCGCTGCGCAGGCGGGGGGCGCGGCTTCGGGGGCTTCCGTTCCCGACGCAGCCCCGGAACCGGAGATCGCCGAAACGCATCCGGCGCAGGAGCAGGACGTCCCGACGGCGTTGCTTTCGGGCCGCCACTATGTCGTGCTGGGGGTTTTCAGCACCGAAGAGAACGCCCGGCGCGCCGTGCGGGAGACCGAGGCCAAGGAGTCGGCGCTCCGTTGCCGGATTTACCGTTTCGGGGGGAAATTCATGGTTTCGCCCTTCTCGTCGGACGATGCCGGAGCCTGTGCGCAGTTCATCCGCGTGCAGGACGGGCGTTTCCCCGACATGTGGACCTACACCGCCCGCTGATGGCCCTTGCAGAGTTGATAATCCGGGTGATTGACTGGTTTTACATCCGGCCCGTCGCCGCGGTCCTGCCCCGGCAGGTGTTCCGTTACGTGGTCTGCGGCGGTGTGACCTACATCCTGTTCGATCCCGTCTGCTATTTCCTCTTTTACAATTTCATCGTGGCGCACCGCTACGTCGACCTGGGATTCGTGGTCGTCTCCCCGCACATCGCGGCGATGATTCTCGTCTTTCCGTTCACCTTCTTCGTGGGCTTCTGGCTCAACCGTTACGTGGCGTTCCGCCGGTCGCCGATCGGGGCCGGGACGCAGCTTCTGCGCTACCTGCTTTCGGTGGCGGGGTCGGTGCTGCTGACCTATGCGGGGCTGAAGTTCTTCGTGGAAGTCTGCGGCGTGTGGCCCACGCCGGCGAAGATGGTCACGACGCTGCTGACGACGGTTTACAGTTTCCTCGCAGCCAAATATTTCACCTTCCGCCACGCGGAAAAACCGGAATAGACAAGAATCTGAATTCCATTCATAGCCGAACGACTTTTCGTGTCGTCGGGAGCGGACTTTCAGGCCGATTTTTGCAGAATGCCCGATTATGAATTGTGAATTGTGAATTGTGAATTCTGATTCCGGTTCTCCTCCCGCAGTTTCTGGAGTTCGTACATCCGGTCGCGGAATTTCGCCGCGGCGAGGAAGTCCAGCGATTTGGCCGCGCGTTCCATCTCCTCGCGGGCCTTGTCGATCAGCGCGTCGATGTTCTCGCTGGCCGTGTAGTTTTTCTGTACGTCGGCCGCCGCCGCGTAGTGGTCTTCGGCGATGGGGTAGGCCGTCATGTTGACCTCCGACGTGTCGACGCGGCCCGCCAGCAGCGCGCTCTGTCCCGAGCCGCTCTTCTGCGCCTGCCGCGGCAGCATTTCGTGCTCCATGTTGTAGCGCACCTGCTTCTCGCGGCGGCGGTTGCTCTGCTCGATGGCGTAGCGCATCGAGTCGGTGCAGGTGTCGGCGTAGAGGATCACGTTGCCCTGCGAGTGGCGCGCGGCGCGTCCGGCGATCTGCGTGAGCGACCGGACGTTGCGCAGGAATCCCTCCTTGTCGGCGTCGAGGATCGCCACGAGCGCCACCTCCGGCAGGTCGAGTCCCTCGCGCAGCAGGTTCACGCCTACCAGCACGTCGAACATCCCGGCCCGCAGGTCTTCGAGAATCTGGATGCGCTCCAGCGTGTCGACGTCCGAGTGGATGTAGCGGTTGCGTACGCCCACGCGGTCGAAGTATTTCGAAAGCTCCTCGGCCATGCGTTTGGTGATGGTCGTCACGAGCACCTTGTCGTCGTTCTTCACGCGCTTGTCGATCTCCCCGATCAGGTCGTCGATCTGGTTCAGCGTCACGCGCACCTCCAGCGGCGGGTCCACCAGCCCCGTGGGGCGGATCAGCTGTTCGACGATCACGCCTTCGCTCTTCATCAGCTCGTAGTCCGCGGGCGTGGCGCTCACGTAGATCGACGTGCCCTGCAACTGTTCGAACTCCGAGAAGGTCAACGGGCGGTTGTCCTTGGCCGCCGGGAGGCGGAAGCCGTACTCCACGAGGTTCTCCTTGCGGGCGCGGTCGCCGCCGAACATGGCGTGGACCTGCGGCAGGGTGACGTGGCTCTCGTCCACGACCATCAGGTAGTCCTTCGGGAAATAGTCGATCAGGCAGAAGGGGCGCGTCCCGGCGGCGCGGCCGTCGAAGTAGCGCGAGTAGTTCTCGATGCCCGGGCAGTAGCCCAGCTCCTTGATCATTTCGAGGTCGTACTCCACGCGCTGCTTGATGCGCTGCGCCTCCATCGGACGCCCGGCGCGTTCGAAGAACTCGATCTGCTTGCCCAGGTCGAGGTAGATCTGCTGCACGGCGGCGTTGATGCGCTCTTTGGTCGTCACGAACAGGTTCGTGGCGTAGAGCGTGATGCTGTCGAGAGAGGCGATGCGCTGTCCCGTGACGGGGTCGATCGACTGGATGGCCTCCACCTCGTTGTCGAAGAACATCACGCGGAAGCACTGGTTGCCGAACTCGCCGAAGGCCGCCATGATGTCCACCGTGTCGCCGTTGACGCGGAACGTCGCAGGCTCCAGCTCGCGTTCGGTGCGGGTGTAGAGCGCCTCGACCAGCTTGTAGAGGAAATGCTTGTAGCTGACGACCTGCCCCACCTTGATGTTGATGGCCGTGGCGTGGAAGTCCGCCGGGTTGCCCGCGCCGTAGAGGCACGAGACGCTCGACACGACGATCACGTCGCGGCGGCCCGACAGCAGCGTGGCGACCGTGCCGAGGCGCATCTTCTCGATCTCGGCGTTGATCTGGAGGTCTTTCTCGATATAGGTGTCCGTCGAAGGCAGGTAGGCCTCCGGCTGGTAGTAGTCGTAATACGACACGAAATATTCCACGGCGTTCTCCGGGAAGAAGTTGCGGAACTCCCCGTACAACTGCGCCGCGAGGGTCTTGTTGTGGCTCAGGACCAGCGTCGGACGGTTCAGCCGCGCGATGACGTTGGCCACCGTGAAAGTCTTTCCCGAACCCGTCACGCCCAGCAGCGTGTTGTGTTTGGACCCGTGTTCGATCGAGCTGACGAGCTGCCCGATCGCCTCCGGCTGGTCGCCCATCGGGGCATAGTCCGATACTAACTTGAAATCCATAGATGCAAAGGTAGTGAAGAATTAAAAATTAAGAATTAAAAGTCGCGAATTATTTCCTCGTGTTCGAATCTCATGCCGAAGAAGTGCGGGGACATCGGATGGAAGACGGCGGGCGGAGAATAATTTTTAATTCTTAATTTTTAATTCTTAATTCGATTATTCGTACCTTTGTAGGCTATGATCGACCGGGAAACAGTAGACCGCATTTACGCCGCCGCCAATATCGTGGATATTATCGGCGAATACGTCACGCTCAAACGAAAGGGCGTGAACTATGTCGCGTGTTGTCCTTTCCACAACGAGAAGACCCCGTCGTTCGTAGTCTCTCCTTCGAAAGGCCTTTATAAATGTTTCGGTTGTGGGAAGGGCGGTAATGCCGTGACTTTCGTAATGGATCAGGAAGCCACAACCTATGCCGAGGCGCTGAAGATGGTGGCCAAGCGTTACGGCATCGAGGTTAAGGAGGAAGCGTTGACCGAAGAGGAGGTGCGCCGCAACGACGACCGCGAGTCGATGTTCGCCCTGAACGGCTGGGCCGCGGAGTACTTCGCCAATTACCTCCACCGCGAGACCGAAGGGCAGAGCGTGGGCCTGGCCTATTTCCGTCAGAAGCGCGGCATGACCGACGCCACGATCCGGAAATTCGGACTGGGATTCTGTCCCGCCAAAGGCGACCGGATGTCGAAGGACGCCCTGGCGGCGGGTTACAAGCAGGAGTTTCTCGTCTCGACGGGGCTTTCGCTGCAACGCGAGAGCGACGGGTCGCTCTACGACCGCTTCCGCGACCGCGTGATCTTCCCCGTGCACAACATTTCGGGGCGCATCGTGGCGTTCGGAGGCCGCACGCTGCGCACCGACAAGCAGGTGGCCAAGTACCAGAACTCCCCCGAGAGCGAGATATACAGCAAGAAACGCGAACTTTACGGTCTCTATTTCGCCAAGAAGGCCATTCAGCAGCAGGATTTCGCCATCATGGTCGAAGGATACACCGATGTGATTTCGATGCATCAGGCAGGGGTCGAGAACGTCGTGTCTTCGTCCGGCACGTCGCTTACGACGGAGCAGATACGCCTGCTGAACCGCTTTACGAAGAATATCACGGTGATCTACGACGGCGATTCGGCGGGCATTCACGCCTCGCTGCGCGGTATCGACATGATCTTGAAGGAGGGCATGAACGTGCGCGTGGTGCTGCTGCCCGAGCCGGAGGACCCCGATTCGTTCGCGCGCAGCCATACGGCATCCGAGTTGCAGGAGTATATCCGCGCCAACGAGCAGGACTTCCTGGAGTTCAAGGCCAAACTGCTGTTGCAGGACGCCGAGGGCGACCCGATCCGCAAAGCGGCGCTGATCGCCGACATGGTGCAGTCGGTGTCGGTGATTCCCGATCCGATTCAGCGCTCGGTCTACATCAAGGAGTGCGCGCGGATCATGGACATCGACGAGCAGATACTCATTTCGGAGGTGGCGCGCAAGCGCATGACCACGTCGGGCGACCGCGAGACCGACGAGTTCCTGCGCCGTCAGACGACCCTCCGGCAGCGGGAGGCGCAGCAGCCCGGGGTGGAGTTCGTCAAACAGGTCGAGGCGGGGAGCAGTTTCGAGACGCTGGAGCGCGAGATCGTGAAATACCTGCTCAAGTACGGGCACTGCTCGTTCGATTTCAAGGAGGGCCGGACGATGGTGGCGTGCAACGTCGCGGAGGTGATTTTCTCGGAGCTCAGCGACGACAACATCGCCTTCCGCAATCCGGTCTACAACAAGATCATGGCGGCCTACCGCGAGCAGTGGGCGCAGCTGGGGACGGGGGTGGAGGTTCCGGCGCACGTCTTCCTGAACCATATCGACCCCGAGGTGTGCAACATGTCGGTGGACATCCTCACCTCGGACGACAACTATGTGGCCAGCGAGCTGTGGCGGCGTAAGGAGATCCACATCGACACCGACGCCGAGATGCTGGCCGTGGGGGTTCCGAAGGCCGTGACGCTCTACAAGTCGAAGGTGATCGAGGCGCTGATCAAGGAGTTGCAGGGCCGGCTGGGCGACGAGAACATTTCCGACGAGGAGATGCGCGACGTGGTGCAGCGGCTTACGGCCTACAATCAGGTCAAAGTAACGATTGCAAATAAAATACAACGATTGATTTTATAACCCGTATTTGACGGGCCGCATTGAAGGGAGACTTCGGGATAAGGATTTTTAAAGAAAAAGGGGGCGGGTCTCGGGTCGTACACGCATCACTGCGCATACCGTGTGCAAACAGAAAATAAACAGAAAGATGTGTAAAACATATCAAAGATAAAAGAATTAGTTACCTTGACCGATTCCCACCCCCGCAATTAAAATCGCAATTTGTGTGCCGTTTTTGAGTATTATGAGTGAACAGAAAAAGATAAATATCCGGAACAAGCGCGCGACGTTCGACTATGAGATTCTGGAAGAATACGTTGCGGGCATCGTGCTCGTTGGAACGGAGATCAAGTCCATCCGCGCCGGTAAGGCCTCGATGGTCGATACGTTCTGTTATTTCGACAAGGGCGAACTGTGGGTGCGCGGCGTCAACATCGCCGAATACGCCTGGGGAACGTGCAACAACCACGTGCCGCGCCGCGACCGCAAGCTGCTGCTCACGGCCCGCGAACTGGACAAGTTGCAGCGCGCTTCGCAGGACAAGGGCCTGACGATCGTGGGCCTGCGGCTGTTCCTGAACGAGCGCGGCCTGGCGAAGGTCGTCGTGGGGCTGGCCCGCGGCCGCAAGTCGTACGACAAGCGCGAATACCTCAAGGAGAACGATGCCCGGCGCGAGATGGATAAGGCGATGAAAAACTACCGGTAATGATAAAGGCTATATTTTTGGACGTCGACGGAACGCTGATCAGCTTCAAGACCCACCGGGTGCCCGCTTCGGCGCTCGAGGCGTTGCGTGAGGCCCATGCGCGCGGCGTGCAGCTGTTCATCGCCACGGGGCGCGCGGCGGCCGATCTGGCCGATCTGGAGGCGATTCCCTACGACGGCGTGGCGGCGCTCAACGGCGCCGACTGCCTGATGCGTGACGGCCGCGTCGTGGCCCGGCATCCGATTCCGCGCGCCGACTTCGAGAAGTCGCTCGCCTTGTCGGCGGAGCTGGATTTTCCGGTCGGGTTGGAGTTGAACGACGGAGTTTTCGTCAACCGCGTGACGCCCGAAGTGGTGCGTCTGGCGGAGATGGTGGCGCATCCGGTCCCCGAACAGGTCGATCTGCGGGCGCTTTTCGACCGGGGAGACTGCTGCCAGATGTGCTTTTATTTCGATCCCGAACTCGAAAAGAGGGTGATGGCCGAACTGCCGTCGCTCGTGGCGTCGCGCTGGTGCCCGATTTTCGCGGACGTCAATGTCCGGGGTGTCGACAAGGCGACGGGCATGGCCGAGTTCGCCGCGCATTTCGGCTTTGCGAACGGCGAGACGATGGCTTTCGGCGACGGCGGCAACGACGTGGCGATGCTGCGGGCCGCAGGCGCGGGCGTGGCGATGGGCAACGCATGCGACGAGGCGCTCGCCGCCGCGGACTATGTGACGGCTTCGGTCGACGACGACGGAATCCGGCGCGCATTGGAGCATTTCGGGGTGATATAGCGTCTGCGTTCCGGCGGATAATCCGGGTTGCGTCGCGACGAGTCCCTTCCGAGGGAGGGCAGATTTGCAAACGACGCCGAAGGCGGCGACAACCGCCGATGGTGGCGAGAAAACGATAGGATAACTTATGAGTTTAATACTTGCTATTGAGACCGGAACGGACATCTGTTCCGTGGGCATCGCCAAGGACGGCGAACTGCTGTCGCTGCGCGAGAGCGACGAGGGGCGCGACCACGCCCGCAAGGTCGGCGTGTTCGTCGACGAACTGCTGCGCGAGACGGACATTGCGCCCGACGAACTCGACGCCGTGGCTGTGGGTAAGGGACCCGGATCGTATACGGGACTGCGCATCGGCGTGTCGTTCGCCAAGGGATTGTGTTACGGGTTGCAGAAGCCGCTGGTGGCCGTCGGGTCGCTGGATGCGCTGGCCGAGGTGGCCCGCGAGGACTACGAGGCGGGGATTCTCGCCGTAGATGACTGGTCGAACGCCTTGCTGTGTCCGATGGTCGACGCCCGGCGCATGGAGGTCTATGCGCAGGTTTTCGACGCCGAAGGGCGTCCGCAGAGCGAAGTTTCGGCCGAGGTGGTCGACGCCGGGAGTTTCGCCGCCTTCCGCGGTCAGGGGCGTCCGTTCGTGATCTTCGGCAGCGGGGCGCGCAAATGCGCCGGCATCCTTTCCGACGCGGTGTGCGTGGAGGTGACCCCGTCGGCCCGCGGGCTTGCCCGGCTCGCCCAGCAGGCCCTCGACGAAGGCCGCACGGAGGACATCGCCTATTTCGAGCCGTTCTATCTGAAGGATTTCGTCGTTACGACATCCCGCAAGAAGTTGTTTTGAGCGGTTTCCGGCAGTATGACCGAGGCTGACCTGATACGGCTCCTGTCGGAGCGGTTCCACGGCAATTTCGCCGACGAGACGGCCCGGAGGGTGCGCGATGCCGGGGCTGTGGACCTGTTGTACGCGGTGGCGACCGCGCCGCATCCGGAGCTGCCGGGACCTGTCCGGCAGAAGGTGCTGTTCCGCGGCACCTATGTGCTCGAACGGATCTATTTCGACGCCCCCGAGGCGTTCATGCCCCGTGCCGAATCCTTTTGCCGGGTCGATTTCGCGGCCTGCGCCAACGCCAGCGCGCAGCGTCATTTCGGGAAGATCATGGCCGACCTGCTGGGGCGTTATGCGCCCGAGTCCGGCGATCTGGAGCGGATCGCCGAAACGGCCGCCGGATGGGCCGTGTCGCCGGAGGCGAAAGTCGCCGTGAAGGTCTGGGCCGTGGAGGTCCTGAAACGCTGCCGGGAGCGTGTCGGCTGGGTCGCCGAATTGTGGGACGACATCGTGGAGACGGTGGCCCTCGACGCTACGCCGGGCATCGAAAGCCGGATGCGCAAAAGCTGGAAAACGAGGTCGTAACTGGGTCGGAGCAAAATAAAAACCCCGCTGATGTCAGCGGGGTTTTTCGTTCGGAGCGGGCGGCTATTTCACGCCGCCGATCTGCGCGCGCAGTCGTTTTTTGAAATTTTCACCGATGATGGTCATTTTGTCCGTGGTCTCGAACAGCGCGGCCTTGTTCTTCTCGTAGGCAGCCAGGTAGCCGGCGATGCGGCCCGGGTCTTCGAGAATGAAATTGGGGCACTGCGAGACGTTGAGGTACTCCTTGGGCAGCATGAGGTAGGGTTCCGTCTTGCCCTGTTCGGTCTTGAATTCGACGGTCAGGTCGATGCAGCGTTTGAAGACTCCGCTTTTGCCGTAGAGGTCGGCCTGGTGCGCCGCTGCGTGGTCGTCGAAGGTCAGCACGACCTCCAGCGGACGGTCGCAGGGCGCGGCGTCCGTGTAGACGACCGGGGCGAGCGTATAGGCGTCGTAGGTCCACTGTCCGGCTTTCGGGAAGCGGGCGTAGGGGATTTCGCGGCCGTTTACCTGCACCGTTTTGGGCGGGAAGGTCGCCGGGAAGCGCATTTCGTAGCTGCGGCTGTCGGGAGCGCCGGCGTAGGTGCCTTCGCGGGGCGCGACGACGGCGCGCAGGGTGTTGCCCTCCTGCTTCTTGGCGACCTTCGTGGTGGCGTAGGCCGTGGCGTACTGCTGGCTGACGCCGTCGTCCTCGTAGTGGACAAGCTCGCCGTCGGCCCCGGGGATGAAGGTCAGCACCAGCGTGTCGCAGGGCTGCTGGAGGTTTTTCACCGTCTGTGGGTTCATCGGAAGGATGGCTCCGGCCCGCGCGTACCAGGGATTTTCCGAGAGGGTGTAGTGCAGCTCCTCGGTGCGTCCGCCCTCGTACATGGCTCCTGTGGCGCAGTCGTACCACCGGCCCTCGGGGAACCAGATCCGGCGCGCGGCCAGCCCCGTGACGCTGTCGACCGGCTCCACGACGGCCGTGGCGAGGATGTCGTTGCCGAACATGAACTGCTCGGGGACGTTGTAGGCCTCGTCCCGTTCGGGATGGTCGTAGTACATCGGACGGCACATGCCGACGCCGGTGTCGTAGTTCTCGCGGGCGGCGTTGTAGACGTAGGGCGCCAGCGTATAGCGCAGGCGGATGGCGTCGCGCATGACGAACAGGTGGTCGGGGAAGAACCAGAGGTAACGCTCGATGCGCGGGTCCTTGGTCGAGTGGGTCTTGAAGATCGGGGTGAAGACGCCGTATTGCAGCCAGCGGGTGTAAAGTTCGGGATCGGTGGCTTTCGTCTCCTTCTTGAACATGTGGCCGCCGATGTCGTGCCCCCAGTAGCCGTAGTTGACGTTGGACGAGGTGGCCGTGAAATAGGGCAGGAAGGCCAGCGTCTCCCACTTGGCGTAGGTGTCGCCCGAGAATGCCAGCGGATAGCGGTGCGATCCGAGGCCGCCCCAGCGGTGGTAGATGAAGGGCCGCAGCGCGGGGTTCTGCTGCTCGGCGTGGTGGAAGAAGGTGTAGTTGAGCCAGAAGGTGTTCGAAAGTCCCGGGGTGAATTTCGACTCCATCCACTGTTGCCAGTCGAGCCACCAGAAATCGACGCCCTGGCGCTCCATCGGGTTCAGTACGGTCTTGAAATAGGCGTCGGCCCATTTTTGTTCGTCGATATGGAACGGCACGCTCTTGCCCTTTTCGGTCCATCCGTACTCCCGGGTGAACGGCTCGTAAACGTCTTCGTAGGGTTGGATGCCCGAGGCGGGGTGGAGGTTGAGCGCTACTTTCAGCTGCTCGTTTTCGGTCCATCGGAGGAAATTCGCGGGCGAGGGGAACAGCTCCTTCTGCCAGGTGTAGCCGGTCCAGCCGATGCGCTGTCCGTACTCGTCCTTGGCGGGGTTTTTCTTGCGCAGGCCCCAGGTCTCGTGCCAGTCCATGTCGACGATCAGCACGTCGATCGGAATGTCGACCGACTTGAGTTTCTGCACCAGGTCGACGAACTCGTTGTCCGAATACTGCCAGTAGCGGCTCCACCAGTAGCCGAAGGTGTACTTCGGAGGCAGCGGCGCGCGGCCTGCGACGAGCTGGAAATCGGCGAGCGCCTGCTTGTAGTCGTGCCCGTAGGCGAAGAGGTAGAGGTCCTGGCGGTCGCCCGCGGGGCGCGCCTCGACCCACTCTTTCCAGGCGGAGCCGTCGGGCGTCAGCACGTGGCGGCCGCTGTCGTCGACCACCGACCATCCTGCGCGCGAAAGAAGCCCCTGCTCCATCGGTTCGCGCCCCAGCTTCCTGCCGTCGCATCCGTCGAGCGTGCGGGTCGTGCCCATGAGGTTCTGCGGGTCCTCCGTGCCGGGGGTCCATACGACCTCGCGGCCGTTGAGCCGGAAGACGGCTTTCAGGTTTTTGTCCGAAAACTTGCCGCCTTTGGTGTAGGTCAGCGTCAGGACCGGGGTGGTGATCGTCAGCCGGGATTTCGTGTCGCGGACCTTGAAGTCCGGCACGGGCGTCTCACGGTTGACGAAGGTCAGCGTGGCGCGGTCCTCGAAACGGCCGTCCTCGCTCCACTCCATGCGGATCAGCTGCGGGGTGAGGACCGTGAAGCGTGCGTTGCCCGCCTCGACGACGGCCCGCGGGTCGGCCTTGGGATTCCCGGCTGCGGCTGCGCCCAGCGTCAGCCACAGGACCGTAAAAAGAATTGTCGCTCTTTTCATAAGTTTATGGGGTTAGTTTGCTGAATAGACACATCCCGCAGGCAAAACGATGAGCCTGCGGCGCGATTTTTTTTGCGGAGGGGCTATGCGCCGCTGTCCGGCAGGGCGGCGGGGGCCTCGGAACGGTCGTCCGAATCCGCATCGCTGCTGGCAATTTCGAGCGTGCGCGCGGCATGCTGCCGCTTGGTTTGCAGGCGGGCGGTTTTGCGCAGGCGTTCGCCGACGCGGATGATGTTGTCGTTGCCCGTGCAGAGGCGTTTGTGGGCGTCTTCGTAGGCGTCGCGGGCCTTGTCCAGCGCCGTGCCGACCCCTTCGAGCGAGGCGGTGAAGGCCACCAGTTGTTCGTAGAGTTTCAGTCCGCAGGCGGCGATCTCCTTGGTGTTCTTGTCCTGGTCGTTGTATTTCCAGAGGTCGGCGACGAGTTTGAGCAGGGCGAAAAGGTTCGTCGGCGACGAGATGATCACCTTTTTGTCGTAGGCGTCGGACCAGATGGCCGTGTCGTTCTGCAACGCCGCGAGGAACGCCGGTTCGTTGGGGATGAACATGATGACGAAGTCGGGCGAATTGAGCCGCCGCTGGTACTCCTTGCGGCCCAGTTCGGTGACGTGCTGCCGCACCGAGGCGATGTGCGCCGCGAGATAACGCCGCCGCTCCTCCTCCGTGTCGGCCGAGGAGTAACCCACGAAGGCCGTGAGCGAGACTTTCGAGTCGATGACGATGTCCTTCTTCTCGGGCAGGTGCAACACCACGTCGGGCCGCAGGTTGCGCCCCTCCTCGTCCTTGATGTTGTACTGCGTCTGGTAGTGGATGCCCTTCGAGAGGGCCGAACTGTCGAGGATCGTTTCGAGCAGCATCTCGCCCCAGTCGCCCTGCACCTTCGAATTGCCTTTCAGGGCGTCGGTCAGGTTCCGGGCCTCGGTGGAGATCGTCTGGTTGAGTTCCATCAGGCGTTTGAGTTCCGATTTCAGCTCGCCCCGCTGGGAGGTCTGCGTGGTGTAGATCTCCTCGACGCGCTTGCGGAAGTCGACGATGTTCTCCTTGAACGGTTTCAGAAGGATGTCGATCGACTCCCTGCTGGTCTCCTTGAACCGCTGCGACTGCTCGCCCAGAATCTCCGTCGCGAGGTTTTTGAATTGCAGACGGAAACGCTCTTCGAGCTGTTCGCGTTCGGCTTTCTCGGCGGCGCGCTCCTCGGCGTTCTTTTGTTTCAGGCCGGCGATTTCCGTCTGGGACGAGGCGCGCAGGGCGGCCAGTTCGGTTTCGGTGCGCAGCCGCGTTTCGATCTGCACGCGGATGTCCGCTTCGGCTTGCAGGCGGGCCTGCTCGGCGGCGGTCTTGTCGGCACGCAGGTGGCCGGCTTCGCGGCGGGCGGCGGCG
>OBAQ01000887.1_pt1 | contig 23918 bp, 19 predicted proteins | sample 1517821 | NCBI WGS metagenome assembly OBAQ01 (sample SAMN04571705, study PRJEB22368) | human gut metagenome | biome: human gut; material: stool | host: Homo sapiens | place: Luxembourg | collected 2012-09-27
ATACGCTTTACAGCACGTATTCGTAGTGGGGGGGCGGTTTATAAACGCAGCCAAAAGCCGGGAATGATGGCGCCCGAATCCGAAATCCTGTTAATGAGCTGAATATCGTTTGAAAAATAGAGAGAATTCGTTAAATTGTCTTGAAATAAAATCAATATAGCGTTTCTTAGATGGGGCCATTTAGAGATAGATGCTGAAAAATAGATTCGGTTATGAAGAAAATATTTTGTTTAGTTTGTTTTTTCTCTGCTTTATTTTCGTTGAAAAGCATTGCTGCTGTTCCTGAGGGAGCTATTCCGTTTGTTTTCGACGGACATCTGTACCTGCAATCGACCTTGAATGATACTATTCCCGTTACCCTTATTTACGATACAGGAGCTGACTTTCTCTATCTCGACGAAGATTATTTGAAACTCAAAAATCTGCAAAACGCTTTCGGACGAAAAGGTAAGGCTAAAATGGGAGGTGCGGGGAATGGCGAGCCTGAACGCATAGAAATATTCATCGATCCGATTACAGTCCATTGCGGGGCGAGGGAATACCAAAACGAGATTACACCTATAATTAAGTTGCGTGATCTCCTCGGGAGGCACACTGACGGCTTGTTAGGTAATACTCATCTATTGATGAATCCTCTGGAAATCAATTTCAGCGAGAGCTATTTGCGCCAGTTAAAAGAACCGTTGTTAGCTGAACAGCTCGATAATTATGTAAAACTCGACGCTCGATTCGAGGATAACCGTATCGATGTAAAGGCGACGCTGCAAATCGACGATGAAAATAGCCTGGAGGGTTGGTTTAGAATGGATTTAGGGTGCGGCTCCACGATTATTCTCACGAATGAAACGGCGTCTGCATTCAATTTTATGGATGTGCCGAAGGCATATTTTCGTACGCAGGCCGGAGGTATCGGCGGCGGTTCTGAGGAGGTTACGATAAGGGCTGCAAAATTCTGTATGGTCGATACGCTCGAAAATATCGTGATAGATTACTCGCTCAATGAAAAGGGGGCATTATCGTCGGACAGACCCTATATAGGTATAATAGGTAATGAGATCTGGTCGCTCTACGACATTGTTTTGGATCCGGTAAGTTCTTCTGTATGGGTCAAACGCAATGAGAATCAGGGTACCTACGCCCAATCGTCGGTGACGCATATGGTTACTGGTGACCGTACGGATATTTGCGGTGGCTGGATTGTCAATGGCCTATATAAAGGAGGAGTCGCGGAGCAAGCCGGTATCGAAATCGGTGATATAATTGTAGCCATAAATAATCGTCCTGTCAAAGAAATAACCTGGGAAGAGCAACGAAAAGGTTTGGAACTTCAGGGAGAAACTACATATACCGTTCAAAAACCCGACGGTCAAATCGTTTCCTATACTTTGTTTATTGGTAAACAGATTATCTGACCCAACTATATCCCATATAGTCCGGAGTTTGCTGTTTCCAAAAAAATTGTGGAAAGGACGAGTATATGTCGATATGGAATCGGGACCGAGGACGATCGGTAAAGATGCCGCTCGCTGCCACGGGCCGGTTTGAATGTATGATCCATATTATTCGCCGAAAAACTCGCGGATAATTCCGTATGTTTTGTAAGTTTGGGGATAATTATGTGCGACTATGAAACATCCGGTAGATATTGATAATTGGAATCGTCGGGAGAACTATCTTTTTTTCCGGGATTTCGCCAATCCTTATTACAGTGTTACATCGCAGGTCGATGTAACGGAAGCGTATATTCGGGCGAAAGCGCTGGGTATCAAGTTTTCGCACTATGCGATGTACGCTTCGATACGGGCTGTCAATTCCATTGAGGCATTGAGGTACAGGCAGGTCGATGGAAAGGTCTGGCTATATGATCGGATCAGGCTCAATACGGCGGTTGCGCGTGAGGATCACTCCTTTGCATCGGTTATCATTCCCTATAATGATACGCTGGAGGAGTTCGTCGCTGAAGCGCGAGGGATCATTGCAGCCGCGATGCGGGGCGAGGGAGATGCGTACGGAGCCGATTCCGAGAAGGACACGTTTGTTATAAGTGTGAATCCGTGGTATAGCTTCACAGGGTTACAGTTCCAGTTTCCGCAGAATGCAGGCGAGAATATCCCTTTGTCGGTATTCGGAAAGATAATGGTCGATATGCAGGGACGCCGTACGATGCCTGTGGCTGTAAGTTTCCATCATGGGTTTGTCGATGGTTATCAGGTGGGGCGTTATTGGGAGGCGTTCCAACATAATCTCGATACGCTCTCGATGTAAAATACACGATCCGATTTCGGCCGGAGTTTTACGGTTGTCTAATAGGGACAGGTAGGGATATAGGGGAACTTTGAGGGGGACATAAAGAATTATCCGGGTATTATCGTCTGTAAGTTGTGTCTTGCGGCGAGGTGATTTTTTGAGAGGTCTATCGCGGCGTCAGAGGGTCTTATGGATTTATACTGCTCTCCAAAGGAGGCTTTTAGTGGCTTATCCCTTGTAATGGGGATGGTTTTCTGTGTTTTTTAGCCGATTCAGGCGATTGTGAAAGATAATGAATAGAACGATCTTTGTATTGTGAAAAGGGATAAGTGTTAATAGGGTTGATGAAAGGTTAGAAAAATTTTTGCCAAGAAATTTTATTTGTTAAAGATTGTGTGTGGAAAAGTCTGCTGGGAAGCAGGCTTTTCTGTTTCCGGGAGGCGACAGGGGCCGGCATTTCAACCGGTATGCAGGGGCGGTCGCGTTCAAATGCCGGAACAAGTCGATCGCCCTGTCGCGGCAATGCGATCGGGGGATTCGTTGCTGCTTTGCTCATTGTGCGGTCGTATAGTCGGTAATTCGTCGGTGTTGCGGCAGGACGGTTTCGGGGGATGCGGATATCTGTCCGGGATTTTGCATCGAGCTGTGTCACGCGGCCCGTGTCGGTGCGTGTCCGGTGCCGGAGTGCGGTACGAGGTGCTCGGCTTGCCCCGGGACTCGTCTTTGCTGTGGCAGGTGCGGGTCGTGCCGAAGATCGATGTCCCCGGTACGACCCGCACGGGCCGGAGAGTCAGATGCGCGGTTTTACGGCGATGCGCAGCAGCAGCGACAGTGCGTAGATAATCAGGCCGTAGATCGGAGCGATGAACGCCACGCGCAGACCGCCCGAGAGCAGCGTGAATGTGACGGAGTATCCGGTTGTCTGGATGATTTGGAGAATGGAGTAAAAGCCGATCATCATACTCAACACTCCGAGGGTGCAGGCCAGCAATCCGAGCTCCTTGATCCAGCGCGGCGCTTTCCATGTGCAGAAGAGCATGGCGATCAGACAGAGGGTGAGTGCGGTCATCCAGCCGTAGCCGCCTTCCAGGTAGAGATCGGCCGGTGAATGTCGGCTTTCCGATATTGCAAATTCGCTGACCTCCCACTCTTGTGTTTCGGGATTCAGAATGGCGATCTCATGCTCGTTCAGTTGGGGCTCTTTCCCCGGTTCGGTCGGTAATGTGCGGGTGATCTCTTGGGCGGACGGGAGGGCGGTTTTCTCGCCGGGTGTCGCCGATGTCGATTCGGCATCGGCCGCAGCCGATGTGTCGGCGGACGGAGGCGGTACGATGGCGACCTTTTCCTGTGCGAAGAGCGGGACCGAGGCCAGCAGAAGCAGTAGGCCGGTTGCAAGCAGTCGTTTCATTGCGTAATGATTTTAGGTTTGACATTGAGTGGATCGATCCTATTGCAAAGGTAGGGAGACTCGGCTGCAAATCCAATGTCGAATCCCGCTCTTTGCCGGTCGAAAGCCGCTGTTGCGTCCCGGAGAGGTTGCGTTGCGACCGGAATTTTGCTAAATTTGCAATAAACGGCTGCTGCAGGGCGTACTCCGGTGTTCGGTTTCGCCGACTGGACGCGGTCTGTTGCGGGCCTTTGTGCGAAAACGACGGATATGAGACATTCGGTGATGATCGGCTATTGGTGCGTGGTGGTACTGATGCTCGCTTCGGTGATGGCGAGCTGCGGGTATGAGTTTCGGCAGGGGGTGTTCCTTTCGACGACGATGTTGCCCGGGATGTTCTGCGCCAAACTGTCGTTGCCGGGGGCGCTGCGTGCTTCGAACCGTCGGGCCGTGGCGGTCGCCGGCGTTGCGGGTGGCATACTGGTCATCGAATGGCTGGCGTTGCTGTTGGCGCATCGCTATATCTGGAGCGGTTGGTTGCCCGGTGACGGGATGGTTTTCCACGTTCTTTTCTACAATCCGGTTTTCATCGGGTTGCTGCTGGCTGCGGTCCTTATCCCCGAGAGGCTGCTGGACCGCTGGATAAAAGCGCGGTTGCCGCGGATGGAAACAGTGAGCTTCATCTCGGAGCGCCGCAAGGTGACGCTTCCGGTCGGCGAATTGCTCTATGTCGAATCCAACGACACGGAAGTGTTTCTGCACACGGCGGACGGCGGGCTCTATCCTACGCGAACCCGGATTTCGCAGTGGGAGCGTTTGTTGGACGATCGGTTCATACGCATCCACCGTGCTTGGCTGGTCAATGCCGAGCGGGTGTCCCGGGTCACTATGACGGATGTGACCATAGAGCGGGTCACTCTCGAAGTTTCCCGGAAATACCGCAACGCCGTCGCCGAGCGTTTCGGACTGCATAAGCCTGCGCGGTAACGTTCGTTCCGTCATTTTCCTATCCTGTCCGATGCGGCCTTGTGTCGATTGGATACGAATGTGCGTATATATGCAAAAAAGCGTCCCGTGAAGGGACGCTTTTCATTTCGAGGGGCGGTTATTATTTGCCCATGTAGTTTTTCACGTAGTGGTGGTGCTGTCCGTAGCGCTCGAATGCTGCCCGGTCCAGGGATTCCTGGGCCGAAGGATCGGCGATCGAGATGATCAGCCGCGCACGCTCCTGCAGGCTTTTGCCGTAGAGATTGACGGCGCCGTTTTCGGTGACGAACCAGTGGATGTGGTTGCGGGTGGTTACCACGCCTGCGCCGCAGGTCAGTTCCGGAGCGATCTTCGAGATGCCTTTGTTGGTCACCGAAGGCATGGCGATAATCGCCTTGCCGCCTTTCGACAGCGAAGCGCCGTAGATGAAGTCTATCTGGCCGCCGACGCCCGAATAGAATTTCGTGCCCAGCGAATCGGCGCAAACCTGACCGGTGATATCCACCTGGAGTGCCGAGTTGATGGCCGTTACGCGGTCGTTCTTGGCGATGATGAACGGATCGTTGGTGTATCCCACGTCCATCATCAGTACGCCCGGGTTGTCGTCGATGAAGTCGTAAACCCGCTGCGAACCCATCAGGAAGGTGGAAACCATCTTGCCCTTGTCGATGTTCTTCGCTTCGCCGTTGATGACACCCTTCTCCACCAGCGGGAGAACGCCGTCGGCGAACATTTCGGTATGGATACCCAGGTTCTTATGGTTGCCGAGCTGTGCCAGAACCGCATTCGGAATAGCGCCGATACCCATCTGAAGCGTCGCACCGTCTTCGATCAGGGCCGCGCAGTGCTTGCCGATGCGGGTTTCGATCTCGTTGGGTTCGGTGAAATGCGCCTCTTCCAGCGGGGTATCGTCCTGTACGAAGAGGTCGATTTTCGACGAGTGGATCATCGCGTCGCCGAACGAACGGGGAACGTGCTTGTTCACCACCGCGATCACCGTGCGAGCCGTTTCCACGGCTGCCAGGGTCGCATCGACCGAGGTGCCGAGCGAAACGTAGCCGTGTTTGTCGGGCGTCGATACCTGGATCATCGCTACGTCGCAAGGTACCGTGCCGCTGCGATAGAGCTTCTGGGTTTCGCTCAAAAAGACGGGAATGTAGTCCGCATAACCGCTCTGCGTCACTTTGCGCACGTTCCCGCCCACGAAGAACGAGTCGAGCTGGAAGATGCCTTCGAACTGCGGATCGGCATAGGGAGCCGGCCCTTCCGTGTGCAGGTGGTGGATGTGCACATCCTTGAATTCGTGGTTGGCGCCGCGTTCGCACATGGCCTTAATCAGGCACTGGGGGGCCGAAGCGACCGAGCTGAGGTGAATATGGTCACCCGATTTGATGACTTTCACGGCTTCGGCTGCCGTTGTGAATTTAATCTGAGTGTTCATTTCTTTTTTCTTATTTTAGATAAGATTCCTTGCATTCGGTTAGTTGCGTTTTACCTCGACTTGCTCGTAACCTTCGATGACATCTCCTACGCGGATGTCGTTGAAGGATTCGATGTTCAGACCGCAGTCCTGACCCGTGAGCACCTCCTTGACATCGTCCTTGAACCGTTTGAGCGAGCCGAGCTTGCCCGTGTAGATCACGATACCGTCGCGGATCACGCGGATCGGGGTGTGGCGGGTCAGCTTGCCTTCGCGGACGACGCGGCGACGGTGCCGACTTTGGAAATTCGGAAGATCTCCATGACTTCCGCCGAGCAGACGATCTCTTCCTTCATCACCGGTTCGAGCATGCCTTCGATGGCATCCTTGATGTCGTTGATCGCATCGTAGATGATCGAATAGAGGCGGATTTCGATCTCCTCCTTTTCGGCGAGCTTGCGTGCCGATGCCGACGGACGGACCTGGAAGCCGACGATGATGGCATTCGAGGCCGCCGCTAACAGAACGTCCGATTCCGAGATCTGACCGACGGCCGAGTGGATCACATTCACCTGCACGGTCTCCTTCGAGAGCTTGATCAGCGAACCCGACATAGCCTCAACCGAACCATCGACATCGCCTTTTACGATGATATTCAGCTCCTTGAACGATCCGATGGCGATGCGGCGTCCGATTTCGTCGAGCGTCACGTGCTTCTGGGTCATGATGCCCTGGATACGCTGGAGTTGCTCGCGTTTGTTGGCGATTTCACGGGCCGAGCGGTCGTCCTCCATGACGTTGAACGTGTCGCCTGCCTGGGGAGCACCGTTCAGACCGAGCACCTGTACCGGCGTCGAAGGGCCAGCTTCGGTCACTTTTTGGCCGTTTTCGTTGAACATCGCTTTCACACGGCCCGTGTGTATGCCCGAAAGCATTACGTCGCCTATGTGCAGCGTACCGTTTTGTACGAGCACCGTAGCTACGTAACCGCGGCCCTTGTCGAGTGTCGATTCGATGACGGCTCCCGAAGCGCGGCGGTTCGGATTGGCCTTCAGGTCGAGCATTTCGGCTTCGAGCAGCACTTTTTCGAGCAGTTTGTCGAGATTCAGGCCCTTTTTGGCCGAAACTTCCTGATCCTGGTATTTGCCGCCCCACGACTCCACGAGGTAGTTCATCTGCGAAAGCTGCTCCTTGATGTGGTCGGGGTTGGCTGCGGGTTTGTCGATCTTGTTGATGGCGAAAACCATCGGGACGCCTGCCGCCTGGGCGTGGTTGATCGCCTCGACGGTCTGGGGCATCACGTTGTCGTCCGCCGCTACGATGATGATCGCTACGTCGGTGATCTTGGCACCACGGGCGCGCATGGCGGTGAAAGCCTCGTGGCCGGGGGTGTCGAGGAACGTGATTTTCTGGCCGTTCAGCTCTACACTGTAAGCACCGATGTGCTGGGTGATACCGCCTGCCTCACCTTCGATGACGTTGGTTTTGCGGATGTTGTCCAGCAGCGAAGTCTTACCGTGATCGACGTGTCCCATGACGGTTACGATCGGCGGTCGCGGCACGAGGTCTTCCTCGCTGTCCTGTTCGTCGTCGCCGATGGCTTCCTGGATGTCCGCCGATACGAATTCGGTCTTGAAGCCGAACTCTTCGGCTACGACCACGAGCGCCTCGGCGTCGAGACGTTGGTTGATCGACACCATCAGGCCCAGGTTCATGCAGGCCGTGATGACCTCGGTCGCCGAAACGTTCATCATCGTAGCCAGCTCGGCTACGGTCACGAATTCGGTGACCTTCAGGATGGAGCGTTCCTGCTCTTCGCGCTGGAATTCTTCGTTCATGCGCTCGGCTACGGCTTCGCGTTTTTCCTTGCGGTATTTCGAACCTTTGCTCTTGGCGTTTTTCGACGTCAGGCGGGCCAGTGTATCTTTCACCTGCTTCGAAACCTCCTCGTCGCTGATTTCGGGACGAACGACGGGCTTCGGAGCTTTGAGTTTGTCCTTGCGGGTCTTCTTGTTCTCTCCCGGACGGGGTTGGTTGGATTGCGGGCCTTGTCCGCGGCTGGGCTGTGCGGCGGATTTACCGTTGCTGCCCGGCTTGGGGCCGCCTGCCGGCGTACGGGTCACGTCCACTTTCTCTTTACTCAAGCGTTTGCGTTTGTGGCGGTTGCCCGGTGTGAATCCCGATACGTCCATCGTGCCGAGTACCTGCGGGCCCGTGAGGGTCTGCACGGCGGGGCGGAAGATGTTGTCGCTCTTGGGCGCCGCTTCCGGTTCGGGTTTGGCTGCGGAAGCCGTTTCGGAGGCAGGTGCCGCTTCCGTTTTGGGGGCGGCCGGTTGCGGTGCCGGCTGCGGTTTCGGAGCCGCAGCCTCCGGTACGGGCTCTGCCGCCGGTTTGCTTACCGGTTTCGGAGCCGGTTTGGGCTTGGGCGAAAGATCTATTTTGCCCAGAATTTTGGGCTGGGGCAGTTCGTCCTTGACGCTGATGACGTTGCTTTTGATAATTACCTCCTGCTCCTCTTCGCGCGTCTGTTTCTGTGCCTCTTCGAGGGTGATCGTAGCCTGCTTCTGGGAGATTCGCTCCCGGATGCTTTCCCGTTCGTTGCCGGTAATTCGGCTCCCGCCGAATTCCTTCTCCAGAACGGCATAGACGTCCGGTTCCACCAGCGTATTGGGCGAACCGTCGGTTTTTATACCCTTCTTTTGCAGGAAGTCCGTGATGGTATTCAATCCCACCTTGAACTCCTTGGCAACCTGGATAAGTCTTAATTTTCTTTCGTTACTCATATATCGGTTTTAATTTTTGTGCGATGGGACGGATTACTCCTCGAATTCCGCTTTCAGTATCTCGACGACTTTCTGTGCCTGTTCCAGCTCCAGGTCGGCACGGGCGGCGATCTCTTCGACGGGCAGTTCCAGCACGCTCTTGGCCGTGTCGCAGCCGCAGGCTTTCAGGGCGTCGATCACCCAGCCGTCGATCTCGTCGGCAAATTCGGTGAGTGCAACGTCTTCCTCCTCGATTTCGCGGTAAACATCGATATCGTAGCCGGTCAGCATCTTCGAAAGCCGGATGTTCAGGCCGCCCTTGCCGATGGCCAGCGATACCTGGTCGGGCTTGAGATAGACCGAAGCTGTCTTCTTCTCCTCGTCGATGGTGATGCTCGAAATCTTCGCGGGGTTCAGGGCACGCTGGATCATTAACTGCGGGTTGGTCGTGTAGTTTACCACGTCGATATTTTCATTGCGCAGCTCCTTGACGATCGAGTAGATGCGCGATCCCTTCATGCCGACGCAGGCACCGACCGGATCGATGCGTTCGTCGTAGGATTCGACGGCTACCTTGGCACGCTCGCCGGGGATGCGGACGATCTTCTTGAGGGTGATCAGACCGTCGAAAATTTCGGGGACCTCCTGCTCGAAGAGCCGTTCGAGGAACTGGTTGGCCGTGCGCGAAAGGATGATGCGCGGCTGGTTGTTGTTCATCTCGACGCTCTTGACGATCGCCTTGATCGTGTCGCCCTTGCGGTAATAGTCGTTGGGAATCTGCTCGGTCTTGGGCAGGATCAGCTCGTTGCCCTCGTCGTCGAGGATCAGCACCTCTTTCTTCCATACCTGATATACCTCGCCGGTGATGATCTCGCCGACCTTCTCCGAATATTTTTCGTAAAGGTTGGCCTTCTCCAGATCGAGGATGCGCGAAGCGAGATTCTGACGCAGCGACAGCACGGCCCGGCGTCCGAACGATTCAAGTTTGATCGGATCGACGTATTCGTCGCCCACTTCGTAGGTCGGATCGATGGCCTTAACCTCCGATACGGCGATTTGCATGTTCGGATTCTCCACCGCGCCGTCCTCCACGACCGTACGGTTTCGCCAGATCTCCAGGTCGCCCTTTTCCGGGTTGATGATCACGTCGAAATTCTCGTCCGTCTCGAACTGCTTCTGAAGCGCGTGGCGGAAAACGTCCTCGAGGACTCCGATCATCGTGGCCTTGTCGATGTTTTTAAGCTCCTTGAACTCTGCGAAATTGCTGATAAGATTAAGATTATCCATTGGTTTTTTATCTTGTTTATTTTTGAATTTCCACTATTTGAAATCGAGGTATTCCTTCGTGTATTTGATCTCTGAGAAAGGGTAGCGGCGCGTAACCCGCACCGTCTGTTTCCGCTTTTTACCCTCTACGGCCTGCTTCTCCTCGTAGGAGAGGGTGAGTCCCTCCTGGTCCGCCTCGTCGAGCGTCGCCAGAATCTTCACGCCGCTTTTGAGCAGCACTTCGACCGGCTTGCCGATCAGTTTGCGGTATTGGCGGAGGTGCTTGAGTTCCGAGCCGATGCCTGCCGAAGCTACCGTGAGAGAGAAATCCTCCGTGTCGCGGTCGAATTCGGCCTCGATCGCGCGGCTCAGCTCCACGCAGGTTTCGATACCTACCGAGGTGTCGCTGTCGATCAGCAGTTCCACTTCGTTGGCGGGCGAACAGGTGCAATCCACTACGAACAGGTCGGTGCCGACGAGTTTGGCATTGGCTATTTCGGTGATTTTCGTACAATCGATCATATTTGCTGATGTTATCAATAAAGTCGTTTTTCGGTGCGGGCGGTCCGTGCAAATCCGGACCTCTGTCCTTCCTCGGCGAAAACTTGAAGTTCGTTCAGTCGTTTTTGCGGCCGGCCCGGAGGCGTTCGGCTTTTTGACGAAAATGTAGGGAATCGTCGCTTCCCGTTCGTTTTCATCGTCTTGCGTCCTGCGTTTTCTTCGAACATTGCATCGCAAGGAGCACTATTCGCGCCCGAATCTTGTCCCTGTTGTAGCAGGAGCTGTAATCGGGTCCCCGCATGGCCCGCAACTGCCGGTTTCTCCCGACGGAATGGGCATGCGAGGGCATGCGGGTCGAGAAAATCGTGCGGATGATTCGCCGGTCGGGAGCGGTGAATATATCTACGAAATAAGGGGACTTGCTCGTCCCCTTACCTCTTTATACCCGTTTACGCTACAAATATAGCGAATGTTTTCCTATTTTCAAACCTTTGTGTTGAAAAATTATTCGTCTTTTTCGTTGCTCGGAGAGTAGGGCTTGATAATGCCGCGCTGCGATTCGCGGATGAACCGGATGAGTCGGTCGCGTTCGGGACTTTGCGGAATCTGTTTTTCGACCTCCTCACAGCCGTTCAGGTAGTTCAGGCCGCTTTGGAAGAGGATGCGGCAGGCGTCGTGAATTTGTGAGATCGTTTCCGGCGTGAATCCGCGGCGGCTCAGACCGACGCGATTGACGCAGGCGAAACGTACCGGATCGTTGTTGCTGACGGTGATGAAGGGGGGAATGTCCTTGCCCACCAGCGCGCCGCCCTGAATCATCGTGTGCTCTCCGATGCGGGTCCACTGATGTACGGCTACGTGGCCGCCGATAACGGCCCAGTCGCCGACTTCGACCTCTCCGGCGAGCGATACGCGGTTGGCCATGACGCAGTGGCTGCCTACCACGTCGTCGTGGGCGATATGCACGTAAGCCATAATCAGGTTGTGGCTGCCGACGACGGTCTTGCCCCGGGAGGCGGTGCCCCGGCTGATGGTGACGCATTCGCGGATTTCGTTGTAGTCGCCGATTTCGGCCGTCGTTTTTTCACCGACGAACTTCAGGTCCTGCGGGGTGCAGGCGATCGATGCGGCCGTATGGATCTTGCAGCCTTTGCCGATGCGGGCTCCGTCGTGGATCACGGCCCCGGGGCCGATCCAGCAGTCGTCGCCGATCACCACATCGCCGGCGATGTAGGCGAAAGGCTCCACCGTTACGTTCTTTCCGAGTTTCGCGTCGGGATGGATGTATGCCTGGTTGCTTATCATGTGCGGTTACTCTTTATTTTTAACGATCTGGGCCATCATCGTGGCTTCGCAGGCGAGCGTTTCGCCGACGAAGGCCTTGCCTTCGACTACGGCTACGCCTCGTCGGATGGGCTCCAGCAGTTGAACTTCGAAATGAAGGGTGTCGCCCGGAACCACCTTGCGCTTGAATTTTACGCCGTCGATCTTCATGAAATAGGTCGAGTAGTGCTCCGGATCAGGAATACTGCGTAATACCAGCATACCGCAACATTGCGCCATCGCTTCGACGATCAGCACACCCGGCATGACCGGCTCTTCGGGGAAATGTCCCACGAAGAACGGCTCGTTCATCGTGACGTTCTTGATGCCGGCTACCGTCGTGTCGTCGATGTAGAAGATGCGGTCCACCAGCAGGAACGGCGGGCGGTGGGGCAGCATGCGGCGGATATCGTTGATGTCGTAAACCGGCGGTTTGCGGCAGTCGTATTGGAAGCGGGGTTTCTCTCCTTCGCGGCGGATAGTCTGTTTGACTTGCTTCATGAACTCCGTGTTGGCGAAATGGCCGGGGCGGGTAGCCCATACGCGGCCCTTGATGCGTTTGCCGAGCAGAGCGAAGTCCCCCAGCAGGTCGAGGAGCTTGTGGCGGGCCAGTTCGTTGTTGAAACGAAGTTCCAGGTTGTTCAGGTAGCCGCCCGTGATGCGGATATCCTGTTTGTTGAAGATTTTCTTGAGGTGTTCGAGCTGATCGTCCGGGACGGGATTCTCCACAACAACGATGGCATTGTCCAGGTCGCCGCCCTTGATCAGATTCATTTTCATCAGAGGCTCCAGGTCATGCAGGAAGACGAAGGTGCGGCAGGGCGCGATTTTCGAGGCGTAGTCGTCTTCGGGATTGAAGGTCGCGTACTGGTTGCCGATCACCTTGGAGTTGTAGTCCACGTGTAGCGATACGGAGAATTCGTCGTCGGGGTAAAGGATGATGGCCACGCCTTTTTCCGGAATCGTATAGACCATTTTTTCGGTGACGTGGTAGTAGGTGCGTTCGGCTTCCTGGGGTTGCAGGCCGGTTTCGACGATCGTTTTCGCATATTCTTTGGCCGAACCGTCCATGATCGGGGTTTCGCCGGCATCGACGTCGATCGTGGCGTTGTCCACGCCCAGGGTCCAGAGGGCCGACATGATATGTTCGATGGTCGCAACGCGTGCGCCATCCTTTTCGATGGTCGTACCCCGCGAGGTATCCGTGACATAGTCGCACAGGGCCGGAATTTCGGGTTTGCCTTCCAGGTCGATGCGGCGGAAAACGATGCCGCTGTTCTCCGGGGCGGGATGTACCGTCATCGTCACTTTGACGCCGGTGTGGAGGCCTGTACCTGAAAACGAGATCGGGGCTTTGAGGGTTTGTTGTTTGGCAGCCATAATCTGAATTTATTCAAATCGCAACATACATTCCCGCTGACTGCCGGGTCCCGACGTGTGTGGGGCCGACCGTCATTTTCGGAAATGTTTATCGCATTATTTGCGCGCAAATATAGGAAATATTATTCAAAAATCGTATTTTTGCCTAAATTATTGATAAACCGAAATTCCGTGGCATCACCCGACAGAACTCCTCGTCCTCCGAAATTGCAGCTTCCCTTCGAGCAGAAAAAAACCGATGCGGGAGAATGGGCTTACGACCATCGGATCGGATTGTGTGTCACGTTGATTGCCTATTTGGTGCTTGCGATCGCCTTTATGGTGGGAAAAATCGTCGTGGGGGCCAAACCTTCCGTGCAAGGCATAATCATTGATACGAAAACTTTAGCGGAGCTCGAGGCGGAGAAGATGCGTCTTGAACAGGAGGTACGGGCCCGCCAACAGGCGCAGGAAGGCGGCGATTGGCGGGATGTGCGCAACCAGTACTCCAACGAGAATGCGCTCGAGGAGCGGTCGCGTGACGACCGTGGCTCGATGTCCTCGTCGCTGAAAGAATCCGCCGAAGCGGTCGGCGAACGGATGCAGGCCAACCGGGACGCTTACGAGCAGGGATTGGCCGAGGAGCGTGCGATTCGGGAGCGTATGGGGCGCAGCGGCAAGGACGATCGGACACAGGACAGTCGGGCCAGGGGACGGGTCACGGTTTCCTTTTCGCTGACCGATCCCGTGCGGACGCGCCGTTATCTGGAGGTGCCGGCCTATCAGTGCGAGGGAGGCGGCGAAGTGGTCGTCGGTATTACGGTCAATCCTTCGGGAGAGGTCGTTGCTGCAAAAGTGGCCTCCGGAGGCGATGACTGTATGCGGGAGGCTGCGCTGGAAGCTGCACGCAACTCGCTTTTCAATATCGATGATTCGGCGCCTGCCCGACAGTCGGGAACGATTACTTACCTATTCATTCCTCAATAGGGTGCGGTGCCTGTCAGCGATTGTACGCGACAGGCATTTTTTTGTAAATTTATATAAGGATTTCCTATGCATAATATCATTACGACCGAAAACATTCTGTTGATCGGAGCCTTGCTTCTTTTCGTCGCGGTAATGGCCGGCAAGGCGGCCTATCGTTTCGGCGCCCCGGCCTTGCTCTTTTTTCTGGGGGTCGGTATGCTGTTCGGCATCAATTTCATTTCGTTCCATTCCGTCGAAGCGACCCAGTTCGTAGGTATGATCGCTCTTTGTATCATCCTTTTCACGGGCGGTATGGATACCAAGTTTTCGGAAATACGACCGGTGATCGGACCGGGTATCGTACTGGCGACCGCCGGAGTCGTCATGACGGCGGTGATCGTAGCGGGTTTCGTCACGCTCATTGCCCCATGGGTCGGGCTGGCCGTATCGTTTCCTGCGGCGCTGCTGCTGGCCGCGACGATGTCTTCGACGGATTCGGCTTCGGTTTTCTCCATCCTGCGAAGCAAGAAACAGGGGCTGAACGAGAACCTGCGCCCTCTGCTGGAGCTGGAGAGCGGTTCGAACGACCCGATGGCGTACGTGCTGACCATTGTGCTGATCGGCGTATTGTCCGGCGGTGCGGAGGCCGTGAGCGTACCGATGAGTATCGTGAAATTCGTGATCCAGATGCTTCTCGGCGGTTTGATGGGGTATGCTATCGGTCGGATCGGCGTATGGACCATTAACCGCATTAACCTGAGCAACTATTCGCTTTACCCGGTGCTTTTGCTTGCCTTCGTTTTCTTTACCTTCTCGTTTACCGACCTGATCGGTGGCAACGGATATCTGGCCGTCTATCTGGCCGGTTTGGTCTTGGGTAATAATCAGCTGACGCAGAAGCGGTCGCTTACGATCTTCTTCGACGGCTTCACCTGGCTGGTGCAGATCGTGATGTTCCTTACGCTGGGTCTGCTCGTCAACCTCGACGAACTCTTGCAGCCCGACGTGCTGATGCTGGGATGCCTGGTCGGGGCTTTTATGATGTTCATTGCGCGTCCTATCACGGTGTTCGCCTGTATGATGCCTTTCCGCAAGTTCACGACCAAAGCCCGTCTTTATGTTTCCTGGGTCGGTCTGCGCGGTGCCGTGCCGATTATTTTTGCGACCTATCCTTTGCTGGCCGGTACGGAGGGGGCACGGCTGCTGTTCAATGTGGTTTTTCTGGTGACGATTCTCTCGCTGCTGGTACAGGGTACGACCGTGAGCTGGATGGCGAATTTGCTCGGGCTTGGGTATGCCGAAAAGAGTCCTGCCTTCGGGGTCGATGTCCACGAAGATATTCCGTCGATATTTACCGAGGTCCTTGTCAATGAATCGATGCTTCAGGGGGGCACTACGCTCAAGGAGATCAACCTGCCGGAGCATACGTTGGTGATGATGGTCTATCGTGACGGGGACTATTTCGTCCCGCAGGGCAATACCGCGCTGAAGGTCGGCGACAAGCTCTTGGTTATTTCAGACCGGGGCGAGGAGCTGGAGTCCACCTATAAGGATATGGGAGTCGATGAAGTGCTGAAACTTTGAGATATTTCCTGTAAGGACCGGTTCTCTCTGTTATCGAAACAAAAAAGCTGTCGTTTTCGACAGCTTTTTTGTTTCGAATATATCTGTGAAGATTAGATCTCCCAAGTAGCGCCCGAGTGGAGCAGGTCGTCCACACAGTGGATCTTGCTCTGGGCTTTCACCTCTTCCACCTGCTTTTCGACAGCCTGATCGTAAACGATTTCGTCCTCGACCGAGCGGATTACACCGAGTGCGACCGGATAGTCGGGATATTTCATTGCGGCCAGCATCGAGTGCAGCGTCGTGTCTTTGGTGTGGGCGTCGTGCGTCAGGATCTTGTCCAGCGTATAGCCGTCCTGTCCGACCGTTACGACTTTCAGGCGCATATCCTCGAACACCAGACCTTTTTCGTTGTTGGCGCCGAAGAGCATCTTCTCGCCGTGGCGCAGCGTGATGGTGTGCTCCAGACGGGTAGCCTTGTCGCCAGCGAAAGCCGCATGGGTTTTGTCGTTGAAGATCACGCAGTTTTGCAGAACTTCGGTTACCGACATACCCTGGTGTTTCGCCGCTGCGATCAGGCACTCTTTGGTCAGATTCACCTCCATATCGATCGAACGGGCGAAGAACGTGCCTTTCGCACCGATCACCAGTTCGCCGGGGTTGAACGGTTTTTCGACCGTACCGTAGGGCGAGGTCTTGGTGATTTTGCCCAGCTTCGAGGTCGGCGAGTACTGACCTTTGGTCAGACCGTAGATCTCGTTGTTGAACAGGATCGCGTTGAGGTTGATGTTGCGGCGGATCGCGTGGATGAAGTGGTTGCCGCCGATGGCCAGCGAGTCGCCGTCGCCCGAGGTAACCCAAACGTTCAGACGCGGATTCGCAGTCTTCACACCCGTAGCGATGGCGTTGGCGCGTCCGTGTACGGAGTGGAAGCCGAAGGTCTTCATATAGTAGATGAAGCGCGACGAGCAGCCGATGCCCGAAATGAACGTGAAGAGGTTGTGCGGCGTATCGGTCTGGTCGGCGATTTCGGGCAGGGCCCGCTGTACGGCATTCAGAATTGCGTGGTCACCGCAGCCGGGACACCATCTTACTTCCTGGTCGCTTTTGAAGTCTGCCGGAGTATATTTGTAATCTGCCATGGCTTTATTTCAGTAAAGAGTGAAACTTGTTCATAAGCTCGGTCACCGTGAACGGCTGGCCTTCGCACTTGTTGTACTGTTCGTAGTCGAATTGCTGCAACTTACCGCGCAGGTAGTTGGCGAACTGTCCTTCGTTGAGCTCGCAAACCACGATCTTCTTGAAACGCTTGAAGATGTCGGCGACGCCGTGCGGCAGCGGGTTGATGTAGTTGAAGTGGCAGAGCGAAACTTTCTTGCCTTCGGCACGCATCTTATCGACGGCGTTCTGCAGGTGTCCGCGCGTACCGCCCCAACCTACTACGAGCAGGTCGCCTTCCGGATCTCCGTAAACCGTCTGGTGCGGGATGTAGTCGGCGATTTTGGCTACTTTCGCAGCGCGCAGGTTGGTCATTTCCTGGTGGTTCTGTGCATCGGTCGAGATGCTGCCTTTCAGCTTGTCTTTTTCCAGGCCGCCTACACGGTGCTCCAGACCTGCTTTGCCGGGGAATGCCCAGCTGCGTGCCAGTTTTTCGTTGCGGGCGTAGGGCATGAAGGGACCTCCGTCCTCGGTTTTGTCGATAATCGGCGGGTTGATGGTCGGATAGTCCTTCATCGAAGGAATCTTCCACGGTTCGGAGCCGTTGGCGATGAATCCGTCCGAGAGGAGTACTACCGGCGTCATGTGCTCCATGGCGATACGACCGGCCTCGAATGCGTAGTGGAAGCAGTCGCTCGGCATCGAAGCGGCGATGACCGCTACCGGGCTTTCTCCGTTGCGGCCGTAGAGGGCCTGCTGAAGGTCGCTCTGCTCGGTCTTGGTCGGAAGACCCGTCGAGGGGCCGCCGCGCTGTACGTCCACGACTACCAGCGGAAGCTCGGTCATTACGGCCAGACCCAGCGCTTCGCTCTTCAGCGAAAGACCGGGACCCGAAGTGGTCGTCACGGCGAAGTTGCCGGCGAACGAAGCGCCGATGGCCGTACAGATACCCGCGATTTCGTCTTCGGCCTGTACGGTTTTCACACCGAGGTCCTTGCGTTTGGCGAGTTCCTCGAGGATGACGGTAGCCGGAGTGATAGGGTACGAACCGCAGAAGAGGGGCAGACCGCTCTTCTCGGATGCGGCGCAAAGACCCCATGCCGTTGCGACGTTACCGCTGATCGACCGGTAGGTACCTTTCTCCATCTGGCCCGAAGCCACGGTGTATGTATTGGCGAACTGATGCGTATTGGCGGCATAGTTGTAACCGGCGTCGATAGCGCGTTTGTTGGCTTCGGCTATGGCCGGATTTTTCTTCGCAAATTTTGAATCGAGGTAACGCTTTGCATGATCCTCCGGACGGTTGTAGAGGTAGAAGCAGATACCCAGTGCGAACATGTTTTTGCACTTGACCATCGCTTTGTTGTCCAGACCGGAATCCGCCAAAGCCGCCTTGGTCATCTCCGTAATGTTCGGAACGACCACGTTGAAATCTTCCAGGTTCAGCTCCCGGATCGGGTCGAGCGTTGCGAAACCCGCTTTCCGAAGGTGCTCTTCGGTAATGGAGTCCTCGTCGAGGATTACCGTTGCACCCGGCTTGAGCCATTTGCGGTTCGCCTTCAGTGCCGCAGGGTTCATTGCGATCAGTACGTCGCAGAAGTCGCCCGGGTTGAGCTGTCTTTTGGCTCCGAAGTGCACCTGGAATCCGGATACACCCGCTACGGTACCTTGCGGGGCGCGGATTTCGGCGGGATAGTCGGGGAATGTCGAGATTCCGTTGCCGAGCAAGGCTGAAGTGTCGGAAAAGAGCGTACCAGTAAGCTGCATGCCGTCACCGGAGTCGCCCGAAAAGCGGATCACGACATCTTGCAGCTCTTGTACCTTGTTTTCATTCATTGCTGTATGTGAATTAGTAATATAATAAGGTTGCTTTATTGGGTCGTTTTCTGTGGCCGGCACGGTTTCGATCGATTCGACCCTGCCTTCCTTTGTCGAAAACATTATAATATAATGCCACAAATATAGGAAATATATTCCGGATAAAACTCACAAATCGTAATTAAAAAAATATTGTTTGGTTAAAACTTTGCTTTTTTGTGCTTTTTGTAATTATAAATAGGAAGAAATCCCGGCTGCGGGCATCGCAACCGGAACATTTGGAACGCTGCACCGAAATCCGGTTTCGGGTACGGCCCGTAACGGCTCGCGCGATTTCGTGCTACCGGATCGAATTCATCCGGATACTGGCCTTGACCAGGGCGAGGGCCCGGATGCGGTCCACGGCCACCTCTTTGTCGGCGTGATGGGGGTTCTGACTGACGAGTTTCACGTACCCTTCCCGCTCGGATTTTTGGATGTATTTGACCGTGATGTACTCTTCGCCGTCGATGTCGATCGAGAGCAGGTACATGTCGCCCCAGAAGATGTCGCCGATATCCTTGAGCTGTTTGTAAAGTACGATGTCGCCGCTTTTGAGCAGCGGGTACATCGAGTCGCCCACGATATAGATGGCACCGTCGCACTTGGGCAGGTTGGGGATATGGATGAAATTGACGGGCCGCGTCTGCGCGTGATCGGCGAAGAGCGGCACCAGGCCCGCCGTCCCTTCTATGGAGTAGAGGGGGACGCTTTGCAGCGGCAGCGTGTTGTCCGTGCGGTGCATGTAGGCGGTCAGATCGGGTTCGGCATTGAACATTTCCCCTTCTCCGCCGTCGAGCCAGTCCGGATTGACATTCAATTCTTGAACCAGGATGTTCTTGTTCCGGGACGAGAGCGCCGCCTTGCCCGTTTCGATCATCGAAAGGGCGGCCTTTCCGATGCCTAATCGTTGAGCTAACTGCTCTTGTGTCAGTCCTATTGTTTTTCTCAATAGTTTTAAGCGATCCCCCGTCATATCGTATCAAAATTTTTTATGGTAAATATTTTGATTCTCTTGTATTAAATTCAAAAATTGAACTTATCTTTGTCTTGCAAAGTTAAACGATTTATTTTGTTTATGCAAAATTTTTATTGAACTAAATTCTTTTACGATGACCTATCCAATTATTCCGGAGTTATACGGTATCGTCGCTCGCAAGCTGTTGGATGAAATCGGGGAGAAGAGTTTCTATTCCGGCTCGTTTTCATTCGACTACTGCTCGAAAGAGTGTCGTTTCGTCGCCTCGATCGTAGTCTATCGTTCGAAGGTGTGTCTGCCCGAAGGCGACGCCGATCGAATCGACGACCTGGTTCCCGTCTGGTGGGAATTCCATACATCCGACCAAGCGGGGGAACGCCCCAACGATTTCTCCTTTTCCGAGCTTAAGGAGTACCTATTCTGATTCGACTCCGCAAGACCGCACATCCCATCCGGAGCGGCGCCTCCTGCGGTCTTTTTCCGAACACATTGTTCTTGGTTTTCGATACCCGCTGCAACGGGCGGTTCCGTTTTTCCGTTGTCGTTCGAAAAGTTGAACGCTGTTCTGCGATTGTCGGATGCGGCGATTCTGGAATCCGGCCGACCCGTGCGTATCGAAACCCTCCGCCTCCCTTCGGCAGCGCCGTGCCACCGGGCGGAGCTTAAAAACTACTGACCTATGAATATAGATGTATTGAAGGACTTGTCCCCCGCAGAACCGGCTTCTGCGGGGGATTTGCCTCCGTTCGGCCTGTTTGCCGCCGGAGTCTATCCCTTTCTGGAGTTCCGGTGGTTTCACGAGGCCTACTACCGCGTACTGGAGGCATTCGCCGCCGGGCGCGTCCGCCGGCTTATCGTCACCATGCCGCCCCAGCATGGCAAGAGCGTCGGGGCTTCGACCCTGCTGCCCGCCTACCTGTTGGGGCGCAATCCCGATCTGCGGATCGCCATCGCCTCCTATTCGGCTTCGTTGGCTTCGAAGTTCAACCGGCGCGTGCAGCGTATCATCGATTCGCCCGAATATGCGGCCTTTTTCCCGGAAACGACCATCAAGCGGGGAGCCAGGCCTCCGGAGTACCTGCGTACGGCTGATGAGGTGGAGATCATCGGTCACCGGGGCGGCCTGCTCTCTGTCGGCCGCGAGGGGGCGCTCACGGGCAACCGTGTGGACTGCTTCATTCTCGACGACCTTTACAGAAAATAATCAAAATTGTCGCAAACCAACTAATGAACGAAAAAATTTGCCTTGTTTTTAATCTGAAATTTTATGTATAAGGGAAAACGCCGCATTTTTTCGGCCCTTTCTCCTTAACCTTTATAGATACGATGCAATTCAACTCCACCGAATTATTTTACAAACTGCATCAGATAGTTTTCGCAAAATCCAGCTAACGGGAATTTCACTACCTCGTCCCGTCCGTCGGGTGTGACGTATTGGAATAGGATTGTATCGGCTTTCACGTGGTAGTCGAACAAATTCACCTTTTCGCCCGTTCCCTCGATTTGTGCCTCGTTAGCCGTCATTGTGCCGATTATCCCGTCCATATCTTCGAGTTCGCATTTTCATCCAAATATGTATTGTCGGTTCTTTGTAAGGACAATTTCGACGGGTTTTGTAATGTCTGCCATATTAGGGGCAAACAAGTAGATAAATGTTTCGGGAAATATTTCGTCTTTGGGTTTTCCTACAAGCAGGACTATTCCCTCTGTTTGGCTCCATTTAACCGCCTTTTGGATTATCTGCTTATCCTCTCATGCGTCGGTCTTTCATTCTGTTTTAGGTTGTTTGTATCTGTTCATTTTAGCTAAAATTTAATTGTTATTTATCTTTATAAAGATAAGATTATTAGTAAAATAAACAAAATAAGAAAGTGACAAACTCTGCAAAAGGGTCTTATAGACTAACCTTTTCACAAAGTCTGTCACTCGGAAGGTCAGATGAAAATTCAACTATTCGTTAATTTTTCTTCTAACTTATCTGCGTATTTCAGCACGAATTTTCGGAAATCATCGAAACTTAATTCCAGATCAAATGTAATAGGTGCATTTACATCATCTCCGCTTTTATCCATAATATGGATATTCTCAATGTTTTCTACATTGCAATTCATTATATCGAACCGATAGTGGCATATTGAGTTACGGATATGATAGGCTATATTTTCTATTGAATTCTTATCAACTCCTTTTCTGTGTTCATTCGCTGTGATTTTGGTTGTATCAATTCCCCAGTTTTCATAATCAACTAATCCATCTACGGATATATTTTTGTCATGGTCTGCGCATTGTTGCGGCATAATTAAGAGGCCCACACAACAATTCATAAAGAGGGTCTTTTCAGAGTTGCAGTTGTGTTCGTATTGAACAAGAATTTGTCGCGTGCGGGAAATAAAATCAATGCGATTTTGATAGTTACTCATAAGTTCTTATTTTTATTCATCTAATCCCGTAATGCTTGCAAATTTTTTCCATCCTGTTGCTTTTTTATATGCATCAGTGCATCCTGACGGCACTTTCAGCACCGAATAAGGATTAATGTTGTAAAAAGTATAATCTTTACATGTCGGCGGTATTTCTGTACCTATTTTGAATAATCGAAGGTTGGAATTGCCATAAAAAGTGTATTCATCTATTCTTTTGACTTGTGTACATTCAGACATATCAACGGTCGTAAGATTTATTGCCCCATCAAAGGCTCCCAAATCACGAACTCCTGAGATAGATTCCAATTTTGAACCTTTCTCAAACGTAATCATTTCTAATGATGAACAACCTTTGAATGCGGCAATTTCAATCGTTTCCACACTTGCGGGAATCTCGATGAAGGTTAAGGCTTTGCAGTCTGAAAGGGCACCCGAATAATTATCTTTGTTCTGATAACCTCCTGTGATAGATTTCAATTTTGAACCTTTCTCAAACGTAATTGTTCTCAATGATGAACCCTTGAAAGCTGTTCCAAGGCTTTCTACGCTTGCAGGAATCTCAATAGTAGTTAAGGATTTGCAGTCTAAAAAGGCACCCAAAATCTTATAATTATTATCATGTCCCCCTGTGAAAGCTTTTAATTTTGAACCTTTCTCAAAAGTTATTGTTTTCAATGAAACACAACCCTTGAAATTATTAAAGGTCATCGACTCTACATTTACAGGAATCGTCACTTTCCATAGATTGGAACAACCGCTGAATGCATCATCAAGAACTGTCAAACCTGTAAAGTGTTTCAATTCATTAAAAATCTGAATTTCCGAGTTTCCTGTGAATGTTGTGCCAAGTGATGTAACCGTTGCGGCTTCGTCATAGGATAATTCAAGATCTCCATTAGTGTCCCACATTCCCACACATAGTTTCTTTACATTTTCATCTGCGAACTGAATAATATTCGGGTCTACCGATTGTCCCGTTTTGGAAATCGTGATTACCGTACCATCTGCCAATTCAAAGTAAACATTGTTCTCATCCTGCGTGATTTTGATGCTATCTGCATCCTTGCCGTCCTCTCCCGTAGCTTTGCCTAATTGCGTCCAATTCGTTCCGTTGTCATAGGAAATCCACCAATAGCCCTCTCGAATTTCGAGTTTCGGCGTAACACCATCTGCACCATCACTGCCGTCTGTCCCCTGTGCCTTGATTTTCTGTCCGTCCACAATGATAAATTCACCGTCCAGCGTCCAATAATAGATGCCATCCCCGTCTTTCTTCACACCGATAACGGGAGTGTTTCCATCGACGCCATCCGTACCATCTTTACCGTTATAAATCACAATCGGGTTACTCTTGGCGAACTTAATCGTGTAGCCTACCACCTTGCCGTTCTCGGTCAGTGGGTCTACACTCGTGATATAATCGTTGTTTTGGAGTGCTGTCACAATCGTTTGTAATGCCGAAAGGTTGGTATTCGTTTCGTTGCAAAGACGCTGTAAGGCTTCAAAAGCAGACCATGTAGGCAGTTTGATTTGCGTACCGTCAGCCAATGTAAAGATTACATAGTCGGTGCTGGTTTTATAATCCACGCCCGAAAACATGGAATCGCCACCAATGCCATCTTCACCTGTTGCTTTACCTAACTGCGTCCAATTTGCTCCGTTATCATAGGAAACAAACCAATAATCGTTTTCGATTTTGAATTGCGGGGTCGTGCCGTTG
>OBAQ01000888.1_pt1 | contig 23848 bp, 22 predicted proteins | sample 1517821 | NCBI WGS metagenome assembly OBAQ01 (sample SAMN04571705, study PRJEB22368) | human gut metagenome | biome: human gut; material: stool | host: Homo sapiens | place: Luxembourg | collected 2012-09-27
CCGAAAGGGAGTCAAGAAGCTTAACTTGCTTTTTTCTCCTGAGTTTCTTCGTGAGAGTATGGCTCTTTACGATAACTTGTATCCAAGTCGTATTATTGTTGGTTATCCAAAGTTGATTGATAGTGAGCAGTTCGACGAGGAAAACGAAGCTATTAAGGCCATTGCGGATATTCCTGCCCTAGAGAAGGCTGCGCATACTTTTGCCACATTGCTTCAGGAAGGTGCAATCAAGGAAGATATTCCTACACTTTTTATGGGTATCAAAGAGGCGGAGGCTGTTAAACTGTTTGCTAATACCTATCTTGCATTGCGTGTCAGTTATTTTAATGAATTGGATACTTATGCGGAGATGAAAGGTCTGGATTCTCAGTCAATAATCCAGGGTGTTGGTTTGGACCCTCGTATTGGCATACACTATAATAATCCATCCTTTGGTTATGGTGGTTATTGTTTGCCTAAAGACACGAAACAACTGTTGGCTAACTATCAGGATGTACCTCAGAACATGATGACTGCTATTGTCGAAAGTAACCGTACAAGGAAAGACTTCATAGCAGATCAAGTGTTGCGTAAAGCGGGCTATTACACCGCTTCCTGCTCATGGGATGCTCAGAAAGAACGAAAAATAACCATTGGCGTATATCGTTTGACCATGAAGTCCAATTCTGACAACTTCCGTCAGAGTGCCATTCAAGGGATTATGAAGCGTATCAAGGCGAAGGGTGCTACTATTGTAATTTTTGAGCCTACTATGCAAGATGGTGAAACATTCTTTGGTAGCCAAGTGGTCAATAACTTAATCAAATTCAAGGAAATAAGTCAGGCCATAATTGCCAACCGTTACGACGCCTGTCTGGATGATGTGAAAGAGAAGGTATATACTCGTGACATTTTCCAAAGAGATTAACTTTATGGTAACATACAATGTTAGTTTAGAGAGCAAAGTGGTTTTGGTGACCGGTGCAGCCGGTTTTATCGGAGCCAATTTGGTGAAACGTTTGCTGAATGAGTTTGATAGCGTGAAAGTCATCGGTATTGATAATATTACCGAATACTATGATGTACGTTTAAAATACGAACGCTTACAAGAATTGTCTGCTTATGGTGACAGATTTGTTTTCATTAAAGACAGCATTGCTAATAAGGAGATCGTTGAGTCCATTTTCACTAACTACCACCCGCAGGTAGTCGTGAATCTTGCTGCTCAAGCTGGTGTACGTTATAGTATCACTAACCCTGATGCATATATTGAAAGTAACCTTATTGGATTTTATAATATCTTAGAAGCCTGTCGTCATCATAGCGTAGAGCACTTAGTATATGCTTCTTCCAGTAGTGTATATGGGTGCAATAAGAAAGTGCCTTATAGTACTGATGACAAGGTTGATAATCCGGTCTCACTCTATGCTGCTACCAAGAAGGGTAACGAGCTAATAGCTCATGCATACAGTAAGCTCTACAATATACCAAGTACGGGTTTGCGATTTTTCACCGTTTATGGTCCCTGCGGTCGTCCTGATATGGCTTACTTTAGCTTTACCAACAAACTGTCGAAAGGCGAGACCATTCAAATTTTTAATTATGGTAATTGTAAGCGTGACTTCACCTATGTGGATGACATTGTAGAGGGCGTTGTCCGTATCATGCAGCATGCCCCTGAAAAGAAAAATGGCGATGATGGATTGCCCATTCCTCCTTATAAAGTATATAATATCGGTAATAACTCTCCAGAAAATCTTTTAGACTTTGTAACCATCCTTCAGGATGAACTTATCCGTGCAGGTGTACTTCCCAACGACTATGACTTTGAATCCCACAAAAAATTGGTACCGATGCAACCTGGAGATGTGCCTGTGACATATGCTGATACGACTCCTTTGGAACAAGATTTTGGATTTAAACCGTCAACATCACTACGTGAGGGATTGAGAAAGTTTGCAGGTTGGTATGCTAAGTATTATGGTACATTTAAATACCATCTATAAATTGATTATACAAAAATAACAGATAAAATCATTATGAACATTTTTGCAGGTAAAACCCTTATGATTACTGGTGGAACGGGCTCCTTCGGCAATGCAGTGTTGAATCGTTTTCTTCGTACTGACATCGGTGAGATTCGTATTTTTTCACGAGATGAAAAGAAGCAGGATGATATGCGCCATGAGTATCAGGTAAAGTATCCTGATGTGGCACACAAAATCAAGTTCTTTATTGGCGATGTACGTAATTTGCAGTCATGTAAGAACGCAATGCCTGGCGTTGACTATATCTTTCATGCTGCGGCTTTGAAGCAGGTCCCAAGTTGTGAGTTCTTCCCCATGGAAGCAGTGAAAACCAATGTAATTGGTACCGATAATGTTTTGACGGCTGCTATCGAGGCTGGCGTTGGTGCTGTGATATGTCTATCTACGGATAAGGCAGCCTATCCTATCAATGCTATGGGTATCACCAAAGCTGTTGAGGAGAAGATTGCAGTGGCTAAGAGCCGTTACTCAGGCAAGACCAAGATTTGCTGTACGCGTTATGGCAATGTGATGTGTTCTCGCGGCTCTGTAATCCCTCTGTGGATAGAGCAAATCCGCAATGGTAATCCTGTTACTCTGACTGAGCCTACGATGACTCGCTTTATCATGTCGTTGGAAGAGGCGGTAGACCTTGTGCTCTTCGCTTTTGAACATGGACAGAATGGTGATATCCTTGTTCAAAAAGCTCCGGCTTGTACCATCCAGACTCAGGCAGAGGCTGTTTGTGAATTATTTGGTGGCAAGAAAGAAGACATCAAGGTTATCGGTATCCGTCATGGTGAGAAGATGTATGAGACATTGCTTACCAATGAAGAATGTGCCAAGGCTGAAGATATGGGTAATTTCTATCGTGTGCCTGCTGATAATCGTGGCTTGAATTATGATAAGTTCTTCAAAGAAGGTGAAACGGAACGTAACACACTTACTGAGTTCAATTCTAATAATACTTATATATTGAATGTAGAAGAGACCAAGGTTAAAATAGCCGCTCTTGATTACATTCAAAAGGAATTGAGTGGCGAGGGTAATTTCGTACAATAGTAGAGTTATGAATATTTTAGTTACCGGTGCCAAAGGTTTTGTTGGTAAAAATCTTTGTGTCCAACTTAATAATATCAAAAACGGAAAGGCTCGTTGCTATGGCGATCTGAAGATTGAGGAGGTCTTTGAATACGATATCGATTCCACTTCCGAACAATTAGATGTCTGGTGTCAAAAAGCCGGTTTTGTGTTCAACCTTGCTGGAGTGAACCGTCCCAAAGAGAATGACGAGTTCATGAAAGGTAATTTCGGTTTTGCAAGCACATTGCTTGATACACTGAAGAAACATCATAATACTTGTCCTGTCATGCTCTCTTCCAGTGCACAAGCTTCGCTGATAGGTCGTTTCGGTAACAGCGAATACGGTCGCAGTAAAAAGTCAGGTGAAGATCTTTTTCTACAATATGGTAAGGATACAGGAGCCAAGGTATTGATTTATCGTTTCCCGAATCTTTATGGCAAATGGTGTCGTCCCAATTACAACAGTGCTGTAGCTACATTCTGCAACAATATCGCTAACGACCTTCCTATACAAGTCAATGATTCAAGTGTAGAACTGGAGCTGCTTTACATTGACGATCTCGTAGACGAGATGATTCATGCCTTGAAAGGCGAGGAACATCGTTGCGAGTTTGAAGGTCTTGATGTACATCCATTGGTGGATGGCAGATACTGTTATTGTCCGGTTACCCATAAGGTTACATTAGGTGAAATAGTTGATTTACTGCATCAGTTTGCAGAAATGCCAAAGACGCTGATGATCCCTGAAATCCCGTCAGACTCGTTTGCCAAAAGATTGTATAGCACTTATCTGAGTTATTTGCCCAAAGAAAAAGCAATCTTTGATCTGAAGATGAATGTAGATCAGCGTGGCTCATTTACAGAACTTGTACATACCTTGAACTGTGGCCAGGTAAGTATAAATATCTCCAAACCGGGTGTTACTAAGGGTGAACATTGGCACAATACCAAATGGGAACAGTTTATTGTTGTCAGCGGTCATGGGCTCATCCAACTCCGCAAGGAAGGTACAGACGAAGTACTGAACTACGAGGTAAGTGGTGACAAAATACAATCCGTTATCATGCTTCCCGGATATACCCATAACATTATCAATCTCTCCGATACGGAAGACCTGGTAACGGTTATGTACTGCAATGAGATATTCAACCCGGATAAACCGGATACATACTTTGATAAAGTGAAAAAATGATCATGGAAAAACAACCCAAATTCGATTATTCAGATATAAAGTTCAAGGATAATGGTAAGTTGAAGCTTATCATCGTAGTGGGTACTCGTCCCGAGATTATCCGCTTAGCGGCAGTAATTAATAAATGTCGCCAGTATTTCGATGTTATTCTTGCCCATACCGGTCAGAACTATGACTATAACTTAAATGGAATCTTTTTCAAAGATTTGAAACTGGCAGAGCCTGAAGTATATATGGATGCTGTGGGCGATGATTTGGGAGCTACTTGTGGCAACATTATTAACTGTTCTTACAAACTCTTTGTACAGACAAAGCCTGATGGTGTGCTTGTGCTAGGCGATACTAATTCGTGTCTCAGTGTTATTGGAGCTAAACGTTTGCACATTCCTATCTTTCACATGGAGGCTGGCAACCGTTGTAAAGACGAATGTCTTCCAGAGGAGACCAACCGCCGTATCGTTGATATCATCAGTGATGTAAATATGGCATACTCAGAGCATGCAAGAAGATATCTGGCTGACTGCGGACTTCCTAAAGAGAGAACCTATGTCACAGGTTCTCCTATGGCAGAAGTTCTTCATGGGAACCTTGCAGCAATCAATGCTTCTGATGTTCACCGACGTCTTGGACTAGAGAAGGGGAAGTACATCCTGCTTTCTGCTCATCGTGAGGAAAATATAGATACCGAGAAGAATTTTTTCTCACTTTTCACTGCTATCAACGCTATGGCAGATAAGTATGATATGCCAATTCTTTATAGTTGTCACCCGCGCTCTCGCAATCGCTTGCAGGCTTCTGGTTTCCAACTTGATTTTCGGGTACAGGTACAACAGCCACTTGGCTTCCATGATTACAATTGCCTCCAGATGAATGCTTTCTGCGTAGTCAGTGATAGTGGTACACTTCCAGAGGAATCTTCGTTTTATGCATCTATCGGCAAGCCAATCTCTGCAGTATGTATCCGTACGAGTACAGAACGTCCAGAAGCTCTTGATAAGTCATGTTTCATTCTTTCTGGTATTGACACTAAGGGACTTCTCCAGTCGGTTGATCTTGCTGTTCAAATGACAAAAGATGGTAACCATGGTATTCCTGTTCCTAACTACACAGACGATGTATCTAACAAAGTTGTTAAGATTATTCAGTCATACGTTGGAGTTGTCAACAAGATGGTTTGGCGTAAGGAGATTTAGGTTTTAGCAATCAACATTTGCCAATATACACGATCATAAACTTAATCTGCAGCAGTATTTGTGTGAAGTCTTTCGTCGGGTAAAGAATACTGCGGAAGATGAACTCGTATATCTTCTTCCCCCATAAATGGCAGCCATAACTTGTTATCATATGAGGTCAATATATGAATTATAAGAACAAATGTTCCCTCCCCTCCCTAACTGAACTAAAGTGACTCCTTAGTTTGAACGGGCTTGAGGAGAAGTGAATGTTTACCGTTTACTTAAGTTGATGTCAGACAGGTCATTACATAATAAAAGAATAGCAAAGAATACTCTCTTTCTCTACTTGAGAATGGGATTGGTGCTAATGGTGTCGCTCTTTAGTACTAGGGTGGTACTACAGGCTTTGGACATTGAGGATTATGGAATTAATAATGTTGTCAGTGGTTTCGTGACAATGTTTGCATTTTTGAATACCTCAATGTCTAATGCTGTACAGAGGTTTTATAACTTTTCTCTTGGAAGAAAGAATGGATACAGCATTAAAGATGTATATAATACAGCTCTCCAGATACAAGGTATTTTAGTTGTAACCTTATTGGTTCCTCTTGAAACATTTGGAATGTGGTATATCCATACTCAGATGGTTATTCCAATAGACCGATTTGCAGCTGCTCAATGGGTATTCCAGTTCTCTGTGCTATCATTAGTACTCCTTGTTCTTCAGATACCATATAGTGCTGCTATTATGGCATATGAAAAGATGGACTATTATGCATACCTCAGTATCTTTGATGTGTTGGCAAAGTTAGGCATCGCTTATGTAATCAAGTATACAACATTCGATAAACTGATTCTCTATGGAGCTTTCAATATGCTTGTATCGTTAATCTGCTTCTTCTTGTATTATGGTTATGCCAAATGTCACTTTCAAGATTTAAAGTCTGATTTTATTATCAGAAAGCAGCTTTTTAAACCAATGTTGTTTTTTTCTGGATGGAATGGATTGGGTTCGTTTGCTTACATGATAAAGAGTCAAGGTCTAAATATGCTCCTAAATGTATTTTTTGGACCTATAGTTAATGCAGCTCGTGGGGTTTCGAATATGGTGATGAGTGCCATTCAGGGATTCCAATCAAATATCGTAATTGCTTTCCGTCCACAATTGATACAATCTTATGCAACAGGAGACAATGAGAGAGTATTAAAACTATTCTATAGTTTGTCAAAGGTATCTTTTATTCTTTTGGCTATGCTTTCAATACCAGTTATTATAGAGATAGAATATATTCTTCATCTATGGCTTGGTGATACCATTCCTGACTATACTATTCCCTTCACAATATTAGTACTTGTGAATATGGTTATCAGTAGTTTGAATACTCCTGTCTCTCAGATTGTTCATGCAACAGGAAAGATGAAGAACTATCAGATAGGAACCTGTTTGATGGTTTGCACTATCCTACCAGTTTCGTGGGTATTTTTGAAATTAGGCTTTGATCCTGTTGCAGTTTACTGGGTAAGTCTTATTATTACTATCGTAAATCAACTTGTATGTAATCTGCTTCTGAAAAAGGTGTATCCGTATAGTTTGAAGGAATATTGCAGAAAAGTAATTATCCCGTGTGTGGTCTTTGTAATCCTTGTACCTTTGCTTCCATTTGCTATTACAATGATATTTCCTGTTTCCTTCTTACGTTTGCTCCTGACTGGTGCTATAAGTGTTTTGATATCTATTACAGTTTCATATTTTTTAGTCCTTGACAAGTCTGAAAGGACTATGTTTTTGAACTTCATTAAACGAAAGGATGATAAACGAATTATTGACTAAATACTTAGATACCCAAAAGATTCAATATGAGACTCACGTTGATCTTAAAAAAAGAACTTGGATTCATAGAGGTGGTATAGCAGGTATATTTATCTCGCCTGCAAGTGCAGATGAACTGGAGACGATTGTGTCTTTCCTTTATTCGGAGGACATTTCATTTCTGTTAATAGGGCACACTTCCAACCTTTATATTTTGAACGAGTGTAATATCCCTGTTGTAGTCTCTACTGCAAAGTGCAGGTATTTCCAAATAGAGGATGGGCAACTCTTCTGTGAAGCCGGTGTGGGAGTAATAAACCTCTCCAAGCAAATGATAAAGCAAGGTATTAAAGGCTTTGAATATCTAACAGGACTTCCGGGTACTATTGGAGCAGCACTTGTGAACAATAGCTCATGTAGAGAGAATAGTATTTCTGAATTACTTGTGAGCGCAAGAGTTGTACTGAAGTGAAGGATGGCTCCATTAAGATTTTTCTTCCTGAAGATTTCAAATATGAATTTAGAAACTCAGTGTTCAAGAAACGTGAAGTTGAAGGCACTATCATTTCTACTGTCCTCAAGGTGACTTTTGGTGATGCTGCCAAGATGCAACAAATGGCAGAAGAAAACGATCAAGATAGGGCTAAGCGATTGGAAGGATATACCAAAAATCTCGGTTGTACTGTAAACCGATGCTTCATTAATGGGAGGATGGACTTGTGGTTAAGAATAGTCTTATTTGTAAATGGATTATTCGCTAGGCTATTCATAAAAACGGAAGATGGAAGAAGTAATCAAAGAAAAAATTTGATTTGCACTCTTACAGGATATAAATCTATAGCCCCCTATGTAAGCCTAAAGAATCCAATTATTTTTAGTTGGATTGATGAAGGTGCCGATACCGCATTTCCCCTTTATCTTGAGTTTATGATGAAGGTGTACAAGACAGATAAAACGGAAATTGAAATAATACGATAATATGACAAAAGTAAATCTTTTGACTATACATTATGGTAAATGCTATGGTGCTGTTATGCAGACATTTGCTACTTGCAGAATGCTTGAACAAGCAGGTCATACTGTTAGGGTAATCAATCTGATCAATCCTTCTCAAAAAGGAAATTGGAAGAGTGTCCACTACTGGATGGATTGTGTCCGAGAATTTCAGTTCTGGCTTTTCAAGAAAAAGTATTTTTCGAAACTTACAAACAAAGCATATTCTATTAAGGACATCAATCTACCTAAATCGGATGTTACTGTTGTAGGAAGTGATCAAGTATGGAATCGTGACATTACAGGTTGCTTTGGAAATTCTTTTTTTCTTGATTTTGCAAATGGCCAACGAAAAGTAGCTATGTCATCAAGCTTTGGAAAAGGGATATGGGACGAGGACAAAAAGTATACAGCGGCTGCGAAGGCTTTGCTTTCGCAATTCAATGCTATCTCTGTTCGCGAACCTTCTGGAGTCAAGATACTCAATAACATAATGGAACTTGAAGCAATCAATCTTCCTGATCCTACACTCGGATATGGTAAGTTTGAGGATCTGGTTCTAAATCACAAAACTCTGCATCAAGTGTTTCCATTTCTTCTCTTGAATGATAGTAAGGTGAAGGAGAAAGCAAATCATATTGCAAACACCCTTGATTTGCCCTTGTTTGTACACTCTTCTTTTTCTTCTAGGATTCTAAATGGTCCAAGACACTGGCTTACACGAATCAGAAACTCTGAATACGTTATTACAGATTCATTCCACGGATTGGCTCTTAGTCTCATATTCAACAAACAGTTCTTTGTGTTCTGTGCATCAGAAAAAAAGTTTACTCGACTTCGCTCGCTATTACAGTTACTTTCGTTGGAATATAGGTATGTAGAAAGCGTTGAAGATTTCGAAAGAAGAAAAGAGGAACTTCTTTGTCCAATTGATTACGCTCACGTAAACACAGTCTTACAAAGCGAACAAGAGCGTTATCGCACCTTTATTCAGAACTCAATATGAAAAAAATACTAATAGTGGTACCGGGGTGTCGAACTGGTGGAGTGTTGTCTTCATTGATTGCATTACTTAATTCGACATTTGTTGAGAGATACGATATCCATCTTTTCGTGATGAATACCTATGGTGAACAACTACAATCGGAACTTGCTCAATTCTCTATTGGAAAGAATCTTGGTACATCTTTGCTTAATGCCAATGTAGTAAATAGTTCTGGCATTCGGAAGTTGATATTGATATTATTCAAACTAATATTGCAAATACCTTTTTTGGGGAAGCTTTTCTTTAATTGCATAGAAATATCAACCATAAGGAGTATAGAAAAGGACAACTATGATTGTGTTATCTCTTTTCAGGAGAGTGCGTCACTACCTTTTGTTGCTAAGTTCTCCAATCCCAATAAAATCGCATGGATACATTGTGATTATTCGAGAATATTTACAAATAAAATGGATGAATTTGCAGTGTTTTCGAAATATTGCAAAATAGTAACAGTTTCAGAGTATACAAGAGTTTCATTTTGTAAATTACTTCCATCTCTTGAATCAAGAGTAGTGGTTATTTACAATATAATGGACTCGAATGCGATTATCCAAAAGTCTAAAGAACAAATGGATGATGATCGTTTTAGTATAGAAGAATTTACAATAATTTCCGTCGGCAGAATATCTGCTGTTAAACAATTTAATCTTATTCCTTCAATAGCATCAAATCTAAAGACAAGAGGTCTTGCTTTTAAATGGTATATACTTGGAGGAAAGCATGAAATAGAGCCATATCAAAAACTGATGCAGGCCATTTCAGATCATTCTGTAGAAAATGAGGTCATTTGTTTAGGTAATAAAACTAATCCATATCCATACTTTAAGGTGGCGGATTTGTTAGTTTCAACATCCAGTTCAGAAGCATGTCCTATGATTTTTAATGAAGCTAAGATATTAAACCTTCCAGTAGTGACGAATAATTTTGGTTCAGCGCATGAATTCATTGTAGAGGGACAAGATGGGCAAATATGTTCATTAACGGTAATGGCAGATGTTATCGATAATATCATTCGTACACAAAGAAGATTTAATCCACATATTTCTACTGATTTTGATGAACAGTATATATTGTCACAAATTGACAGACTTTTGATTTAAAAATACATGAATGAAACAAGATACTATAAATATTACTTCTTTTTGCTGGTAATATTGTGCACATGGTTCAGTACAACCGTTGCTCCTCCTATGCCTATTCGACTGGTATATTTGGTTGCTCTAATTATACCTGCATATTTGTATGCACCCAATCTTTTAGTGCCGGTATTGGCATGTTTTACAAGTGTAGCGGCATATGGATTTTCGTGCTCGTATATGCCAACAGAGTTACATTATTATTTAATAATTATGTTCCCTTTATTGGGCTTTGGTTTGCAAAAAAACTTAAAAACACAACGTCCGTCAGTCTTGTTTACCTGCTTCTGTTTATATGTTTTATGTATTGATCTGCTGAAAGGAGGAAAGCTAGAGAACATTGATTATAGCATACTAGTTGTATTAATATCTTTCTTTTTCGTGAGTAAAGATGGACATGAGGAAAGCTGTTATATTTTAAGTTTCATTATAGTATCTCTGATTATATGTTTATATTTCTTTACTTATGGACAGAGTGGAACTGTAGAAGTTTCTGAAGATGGTCGAACAGCTTGGAAGGATTCTAATTATCTTGGTAATGTATGCGGTATGGGTATTGTTCTTGCCTACAACGTACTTGTAAATAACCTTTATACGAATAAAAAATTTAAATATCTTTGTTTGCTTACCGTTATTGTAGGAGTGATAATGATTGTTCTTAATGCTTCACGAGGAGCGTTCCTTTCAATGACCGTTGCAATTACGATTATCACGTTATTCGCAAGAATCAAAACGAGTTCAAAATTTGGGATAGTTATAGCTGTTTCTTTGAGTGCTGTTACAATGTATAGTTTGGGATTATTTGAGGTACTTGAAGAGAGAGTTATGAGTGATGACGGTACTGGAAATGCTCGAACAATTATTTGGGCAGCAAAGTTAGATGCGTACTCACAACTGTCTTTACTTGAAAAAGTATTTGGATCAGGATATAGGAGGGGGTTTGAACTTGCAATTCCAGGAGGCTTTGGCTTTCACTGCGATTATATTGCGTGGTTAGTTGACTATGGTATTGTTGGCTTGTTGTTCTTTATATCTTTATTAATATATCCTTTAAAGCTAGTATGGCATCGACCATCACAAAGACCAATTGTTTTATCATTGATACTCTTTTTAGCGACTTGTTGTTCTACATTAGAGCCACTGACTGCTGGGCGATTGGCATATTGGTATTTCTATATGCTTATAGTTCTGTTTGCTCGTTGGAGCAGTCAACAAACTAATTAACATTGATAAATTATGTATATACAATCCCACAACCTTCATAATTGCCAAAATGGGGGGATGCTTATAATCAATAAAACAAGATTCTTTAGGTTGTCTCGCAAACTTGGGTTTAGTATAGGCTATGATGCTTGTGATTACGGTTTGGTGATTTCACACTATGGAATCATCGTAGTAGGTAACACCAACCGGATTGGTTCATACGCAACATTACACACATCTACTTGCATTACTGATACAGGTAGAAGAATTGGTAAAGGTCTGCTCCTTTCTACGGGCGCAAAGATTACTGGTGGTGAAGTGTTGGGTGATCATATCGTTGTTGCTGCCAATTCGGTTGTCACAAAGTCTTTCCCAGAAGGTAATGTTTTGTTAGTCGGCATGCCTGCGGTAAAGAAGGCAGACCGATCAGATAACTATTCATTGCTCAAAGATGAGAGCAAACGAAGAGTCAATGCGATAGAGAATCTCAAAATCAAAATGGGAATTGAATAAATGAATAGAAAAGGAAAATTCTACATATTAAACTGGATTTTCAGTTATGGCTCTGCTAGTAGTAATAGATTACTGGCATACGCTAATAGTGCTGCTGAACAGGGATATGAAGTCGAAATTGTAGCGTTCTTGAGGCTTGACCTAAATAATTGTCAACCCAGAAATGGTGTAACTATTAGAGGACTCAGACCTTGTAAAGTGGAGAGTAAAGTTCTCTCAAAACTTTTATCTTTCTTCACCACGATCTGGTTCTTGCTTGCAGATGTGAAGAAAGAAGATAGATTGCTTCTGTATGGATCTGCAGAGTATCTACCTTTTCTTTTGTGGTTTAGGCAAAAACAAACTTACTTTGAATTAACTGAGTGTCCTGATTTGTTTAAGCCCAAAATCTATCCATGGTGGTACTATAAAAAGCTTTGGAAACGTTTAAACGGCATCTTTGTTATCTCAAACAATCTGAAGCAGTATTTTGTAGATTATGGCGTGGATTCTAAGAGAGTCCACATTATTAATATGATAGTGGATTTAACACGCTTTGATGGGGTAAAGCGCAATCCAAATGCAGAGAAATACATTGCTTATTGTGGTAATGTTAACAAGGATAGCAAGGATGGTGTTGGAGATCTAATAGCTTCATTTGTTAGATATAATGAGAGGCATAGAGACAGAAAACTCTATATTATCGGACCAATCATATCGCAGGAGCAGAAGCACATGTATGAGGAGTTTTTGAGGTTGTCGAATACTCTTGATAGTGTGGTTTTTACTGACTCTGTTTCTCCTACGACAATACCTCAGTATTTTGTAGATGCAGAAATGCTGGTTCTTGCACGCCCTGACAACATTCAGGCGAAGTATGGTTTCCCTACAAAACTTGGTGAGTATCTTCTTTCTGGCAGACCAGTTGTCTTGACTGGTGTCGGAAATATCTCGAACTTCCTAATTGATGGGCAAAGTGCTTTCATTGCTCAACCAGGAAATATTACCAGCATCTCTGATAAGATGATGGAGGTCTCGGAAAATCCAGATAGGGCTGACACTATTGCCGCAGTTGGTAGAGAGGTTGCATTGAGAGAATTTAATAGCCTCACAGAGACCGCGAAATTGCTTTCAATAATGTTCTACTAAATAATGACCTTATTTAAATGCGTACAATAACCCTCGTTTATGAGCGCCATCATTATCTATATAGATGGCTTAAACCAATGCTTGCAGCTCGCAAGGAGTTTAAGAAATTGGGATATAAAATTGAGTACCAAAGTATTGTAGATTACTTTCCGATATTTCGTGGAGGTTTTCAGAAGAAATTGGAGCATGCCTCCATCAAGTCGGCATGTCGCGGAAGGCATGATATTGTGATGATGGCATTCCATCATTCCACATCAGATTTTTGTATGAAAGTTTCCGCTGAAGAACGCGTTGAAATTTTGAAAAAAATTAAGGCACATTGCAATACACTTGTATGGTTGGATACGGCTGATAGTACTGGAACTTGTATGTTCGATGTAATGCCTTACGTTGATCTCTACTTCAAGAAACAAGTGCTTAAGAATACAGATGATTATTGTCGCGAAGTGTATGGTACCCGTACGTTTTGCGAATACTACCATGATATACTGAAGATTGAGGATGATACCATTACTAAACGCTATTATCCTCATACAGAGAAGCAGTATCTCAGCAAACTTCGTGTGGCTTGGAATGTGGGTATAGGAGACCTTTATGCCGTTAAGCCTATTCAGCTTATCATACATCCGTTTAGCGTGACAAAGCCTGATTTTCTGAGTCCAGATAGCAAACGTTCATTGGATGTGCAGTACCGAGGAAGTGGTTATTCTCCAATTGCAGGTTATCCTCGTTCTCGCAGCAAGGAATTGATGATGGAACTAATGAAAGAGTCTGACATCAAAATTTCGGATATCACAAAGCGTATTCCTAAGGAAGAATTCATTAAGGAAGGACAGAACTCGAGGTGCATTCTTTCTCCTTTTGGATGGGGTGAGATTTGCGGTCGTGATTTTGAGGCATTTGTTTATGGGGGGTGTATGATTAAGCAGGATATGAGTCATTGTATTACTTACCCTAATGCATATCAGTCAGGAGTTACATATGTTCCGCTCAAATGGGATTTTTCAGATTTTAAAGAAAAATTATCTAAGGCGGCTTCACCTGAATATAAAGAGTTTGCCAAGAGAGCTCAGGAATATTATAAGCATTTCTTTACTCCAGAAGGGCGTATGGATTTTGCAAAACATATTATATCAGAATTAGAAAAGTAATGAACTTGTACGAATGTAAAAAATGATAAACAACGACCTGTATGCTGTTGATAATGGGATAAATAAAAAAAATCCTATTCAACGAATCTTTCTCTTTTACTTTTGGGTTGGGTATTGACATTGGGCTGAAGTATAGTTATCATAGAATCTTACGCTTTCTACTTTCTTTGTTTTATCGAAGAAAAATGTGTAAAACAGGAAGGCAAATACTAATAGGTATACAAATAGGAGGAGGCTTTAGACTGATTTACTATGGTACAGTTATTATATAATAGGGAAGACGCATAAAGGGGGCCGCTATAGGCGATAATGTCACAATAAGTGCAAATGTAATATTGGCTGAACCTATACATATAGGAAGTGATGTTATGATTGGGGGCGGAAGTGTTGTTGTGAAAGATGTTTTTGACAATGTGTGTTGCTGGTAACTCAAGAAGAATAGTGGCTCAAAACGGTTTAATTACAGAAAATGGATATTAAATATGAAATACGATTATCTGATTGTTGGCTCTGGTCTTTATGGAGCCACTTTTGCGTACAAAGCTAAACAAGCAGGCAGGAAGGTGCTTGTAATCGACAAACGCCCTCATCTCGGTGGTAATGTCTATTGTGAGAATGTCGAGGGTATCAATGTGCATAAATATGGAGCACACATCTTTCATACTAATAGCAAAGAGATATGGAATTTCGTGAACTCTATTGTGGAGTTCAACCGCTATATTAATTGCCCTGTAGCCAACTATAAGGGCGAGATCTACAACTTGCCTTTTAATATGAATACTTTCAACCGTATGTGGCCTGAGGTATATACACCCTCTCAGGCACAGGCAAAGATTGATGAACAAAGGGCAGAGGCTATAGCAGCTCTTGGGGGGCGTGACCCTAAAAACCTTGAAGAACAAGCTCTTTGTCTCGTTGGTAAGGATATTTTCTATAAGTTGATTAAAGAGTATACAGAGAAGCAATGGGGACGTGATTGTAAAGAACTTCCGGCATTCATTATTAAGCGTCTCCCAGTTCGCATGATTTTTGATAATAATTACTTCAACGACCGTTATCAGGGAATTCCTATTGGGGGGTATAACCAACTCATCGAAGGTTTATTGGAAGGTATAGAGTATAAGACTGGTGTGGATTTCTTCAACTCAGAATACAAGAACTGGAAAACGTTTGCTGACAAACTTGTATATACGGGTGCTGTAGATGAATATTTCGACTATAAGTTAGGCAAACTCGATTGGCGTACCGTAAGTTTCAAGACTCGCATAGAGGATACTCCGAACTATCAAGGTAATGCTGTGGTGAATTATACCAGCCATAACGAGCCTTATACTCGTGTGATTGAACACAAGCACTTCGAGATGTTTGGTCAGGAAGTTTATAATTGTCCTAAGACTGTGGTGTCGGAGGAGTATTCTACTGAGTATAAGGAAGGAATGGAGCCATACTATCCTGTGAATGATGAACGCAATAATGCGCTTGCAGAGGAATATCGTCAATTGGCTGAACAGGAAAAAAACGTCATTTTTGGTGGTCGTCTCGGTCAGTATAAGTATTTTGATATGGCTCCAATGATTGAACAGGTTTTGAATATTGTTATCTAATAATCCATATTATGTCAGTTGAACACTTTTTTGAAATATATTCTCCTAAACGTATGTGGTGGAGGATATGGCTGGGGCTTGCTTTCCTATGTTACCTCAACATAGAGCTAAGTTGCTGAAAATAGGAGGGGTAAATGTATCTGGTCGAGCATTAATATATGGTGGTGTAGGCATTGATTCTGTAGCACCAAATAAAGTATTTATTGGTAACAATGTTGCCATTACTGCTGGTACTAGAATTTTAACCCACTATCTTGATCCATCGCGTTCAGGAAGAATGTTTCGTATCGGTGAAGTTCATATTGAAGATGATGTGTTCATAGGTGTAAATGTTATCATTTGTAATTCTGTAACTATTGGCAAGGGAGCAATAGTAGGTGCAGGAAGTATAGTGACAAAAGACATTCCGCCTTATCAGGTATGGGCTGGGAATCCTGCAAGGTACATTAAAGATCGTGAACATTAATAAAATAAATGATAATGAAGAAAGTTTCTATATTAGTTTCGACAATAGATTCTGGAGGGGCAGAGAAGCAGGCTGTATTGCTTGCGATTCAGCTTTCAAAGCATACGGATGTGAATCTGATTGTGCTTTATGGCGGTCACACTGAATATAAAGGAAATGTAGATTTGTTAACCAAGAGCTCAGTTAAGGTTCATCGACTGAACGGCAGCATGCTTTTAAAGACTATACGGATTAGAGAACTTTTGAAGGAATCTCATACTGATGTGCTTCTTAACTATCTGACAATGCCAGATCTTCTTGGTTCATTTCTTGGTAAGAGATTAAAAATAAGCGTATATAATGGTATACGTAACTCTAGACTTCCAAGGAGTAAGATGTTGATAGAGAAATGGGCTCATAATCATTGGGCTACAGCGACCATTTACAACTGTTATTCTGGGGCTGATTATTTTGAGAAGTTAGGTTTTTGGAAAGACAAGAATATTGTCATTCCTAATTGCTTCCCGGATATTGCCGAACCAATTATAAGAGACAATCATTCTCAAAGGACAATCATTACAGTTGGTCGCTTCGACCCTCAAAAAGATTACGAAACTCTTATTAAAAGTATTTCATTGCTTGATAGAAAAGATTATCGCCTCTGTATTGTAGGCTATGGAGTGCTTGAAGCGCAGATTCGTGAATGGGTTGAACTGTATGGCATCAAGGATAGAACTGATATCCATATCAAACCGAATAATGTATCAGAACTTGAACGTAATGCCGACATATATATATCTACTAGTCTATTTGAGGGTACAAGCAATAGTATTATGGAGGCTTTGAATTGGAGTTTGCCGGTGGTTGCTACTAACGTTGGAGATAATAATCATTTAGTAATTGATGGTGTGAATGGTTACTTGCATCCAACTGGTGATGTTACGGGACTAACTACTTCTTTATGTAAGTTGCTTGATTCAGTAGAACTCAGGAATCAAATGGGAGTGAGGAGCAATCAGAATCTTCGCGAGAACTATTCTATGGAGATTTTCGAGAAACGATATTTGGATTTGATAGAGGGAAAATAATAGATGAGAACAGTATTCATAGGTGCACATGAGGAACCGAACGGAGTGAATTCATATACTTATAATTTGGCTCTTGAACTGAAGAAAAGAGGCTTTGAGTCGTTTGTGATAAGTTTTGGCTCGTGCAATAAGGTAACAGATTACAAAGGGGTGAAAATTAAGCAGTATAGGACTTGGGGAAATACGATGACCAGTATTCCTGTTTTGTATCTAAAATCATTACCATATTTGATCAAGCATAGGAAGGAAATAGATATGGTAATGTATCAAACGGTTACATTCTCAGTGATTCCTTCACTGATTGTACGTTTGTTTGGTATGAAATCAAGTGCTATTATTCATAGCCTTGCGGAAGATAGCCCGAAACATGGAAAGATGATGAAGAGATTTCTTATGGCTTCAATGAGGTTAGCTTTGGCTTTCACTAAAAATGTGGTTACCGTTAGCTGTACTAAAGCAAAAGAGGTGTACAACAGGTATCACAAAAGTTGTAAGGTTCTTCCTTGTGGGGTATTCCTGCCTATAGATAGAGAATTGAATACGGATATTCTTGAAAAGAATGAAATACAAGTTGGAAAATTCTTTCTGACTATCGGTCGCATTGATCCGATTAAGAACTATGAGGTCCTGATTGATGCATTCAAAAAGCATAATCATGTAAATTATCAGTTGGTTATCGGTGGAGATATTAACAATGCTTACGGTCGTACCATTGTTGAACGTGCAAAGGGGTGCAAAAATATTATTTTTCCTGGAATTGTATATGGAGATGCTAAAATAGCATTGCTTAAAAATTGTATGGCGTATTGCCTTGTGTCTTCGTCAGAGGGGCTTCCGATAGCATTGTTAGAAGGGATGTCATATGGTAAGATTCCTGTAGTCACACGTATTCCGTCAATTCAAGAGGTACTTGAAAAATACAAGATTGGGCTTTGGAGTACTGTAAAGAATGTGGAGGAAGTGATCGCTAATATGATAGCGATTGAAAAGGATTTTAACACACTGAAAGTTCAAGGTAAAACTGCACGCCAAATCGTCGAAGATAATTATACATGGCCACAGATATGTGACCGATATCTGGAATTAGTTAAAGAGTTTTAGTTATGAACATCCTTATCACCGGAGTCCACGGTTTCGTCGGCTCTAATTTAGTGAAGGCACTCGCGCCTGAGAATACAATATATGGTCTGGACATTGTGGCTCCTAAGAAGGAAGGTATAGTAAAAACTTTCTTATGGGACGATTTGGGCAGTATTGACTTCCCGCAGATTGATGCTGTTGTTCATCTTGCGGGTAAGGCCCACGACACTCGCAACAAGAGTGCAGCGGATGTGTATTTCAAAGTAAATACAGGTCTTACTCAACGTATTTTTGATTGGTATCTTGCCAATGAACCTGCAAGGAAATTTATATTTTTCTCTACAGTAAAGAGTGCTTCCGACAAAGTGGAAGGAAAGTGCCTTACAGAAGAATGCGTTCCCACTCCTGTAGGCCCTTATGGAGAGAGCAAAATCAAAGCGGAAGATTACATAATCGGGCATTTCGCACCTAAAGCTCTCGAACGTCCTTATCACAATTTTGATGATGGTGACTCTATTATAAGGGGGAAGAAGGTGTATATTATACGCCCTTGTATGATTCACGGTCCTGGAAACAAAGGTAACCTCAATCTTCTTTATGGAGTAGTGAGCAAGGGGATTCCATGGCCTCTTGGTGCTTTTGAGAATCGCCGGTCATTTACTAGTATCGGAAATCTTTGTGTAGTAATTGAAGGGTTTTTAACAAAGAATGTATCTTCAGGGATTTACCATATGGGAGACGATGAAGCTCTTTCAACTAATGAACTCATTCAAGTTATTTGTGAGGCTCTTGGTAAGAAAGCCCATATATGGCGTATTCCGAAAGGGTTGATGAACGGAGTTGCAAAAGTTGGTGGTTGGTTTCATCTTCCACTCAATCCTCTTCGAATGCAGAAGCTCACAGAAAACTATGTAGTGAGCAATCACAAAATCAAGGCTGCTCTTGGCATTACGCGGATGCCGGTAAGAGCAAAGGATGGATTGATGGACACTATTAAAAGTTTTAAGCAGTAGAATGATTATGAATACATATTTGACTTACGGAATCATCTTCGTGATTCTATTGGTATTAGAGTTATGCTATTTCAAGGTGGCTAACCACTTTTACATTATTGACAAACCCAACGAACGCTCATCACACTCTACAATTGTGTTGCGTGGTGGAGGCATAATCTTTTTGATTGGCGTATGGATTTGGAGCGCTTTCTTCGGATTTCATTATCCTTGGTTTTTAGCAGGACTGACGCTTGTAGCTGTTATGAGTTTTGTGGATGATATTCATTCTTTGCCAGACTCTGTAAGATTAGTCACTCAATTTGCTGCTGCTATAATGGTATTCTATCAGCTCGACATATTGCATTGGTCAATGTGGTGGATAATATTGTTGGCACTAATTGTTTATGTCGGTGCCACGAATGTAATAAACTTTATGGATGGAATCAATGGTATCACAGCAGGATACTCTTTGGCTGTGTTGATTCCATTGGCGCTGGCGAATATGAATAGTGCTTTTGTAGAGCAGAGTTTGATCATGTCTGTAATTTTTGCTTCATTGGTGTTTTGTTTTTTCAATTTCCGTCCGAAGGGTAAAGCGAAATGCTTTGCAGGGGATGTCGGCTCTATCGGAATTGCTTTTATCATACTGTTTCTGTTAGGTAATGTGATGATCAAGACAACGGATATTACTTGGCTGATATTCTTATTGGTATATGGTGTGGATGGCTGTCTGACTATCGTACATCGTATTATGTTGCACGAGAACTTAGGCGAGGCACATCGTAAGCATGTTTATCAGATTATGGCTAATGAGTTGAAAGTGGGGCATGTTAAGGTGGCGATCCTGTATGCTTTGCTTCAGTTGGCTATATCATTTGGTTTTATATACCTGTGTCCGAATACGGTTGTGGCCCACTGGATTTACCTCGTCTTTGCCATTGTAATTCTTGCTGTGACTTATGGCTTGTTTATGTTAAAATATTATCACTTACATGAAGAGTATTTGGTATCTCTTAAAAAAATGACCTATGATACAGATAGACAAAAAACTGATTTCTGAACTATTTGATAAGGCGTTGGTTGATCCGCGTCTCCGTATGAATTATGACCTGCGTACAGGTTCTAACGATGGTGGTCAGCGTATGTTGAATGCCTTGATGCCCGGAACAGTTGTACCAATCCATCATCATCCTCACAGTAATGAGAATGTCATTCTTTTGTGTGGTAACTTGATAGAAGTATTATATGATGAAAAGGGCAATGAAAAAGAGCGTGTTCATCTCAATCCGACGGTCGATAAATTCGGTTGTGTGGTCCCTGCCGGAGTATGGCACACCGTTGAAGTACTTGAACCATCTATCATCTATGAAGCAAAAGATGGTAAATATGGTGAGGATGGAAGTGAAACATTTGATGAGTATATGGCAAAGAAGTCATCTGAATCTTCAGAAGTATCTACCTTCTCAAACTCCCTTGGTGACCTCAAGAAGAACATCGAGTATCTTATTGGTATGGAGCGCCAGTCAGGTTCTATGGATGCAATCTCTCCTCTTTATGTTTCTCGTATGCTGAATGTGCCTCTCGATCAGGTAGAGTCTGCAATGAAAGAGATAGGAACATACTAACATTATACCCATGAATTTTGCCTACATTTCCTAGTAAAAAGACGATGGGTATAACATCGTTTGTATACCGTAGCGGTTTGGAGCTGGTTCATAAGGAGTCACTTTTCCGGATTGCTGCTTTGGTGTGTTCGTCAGTAAATCTGTGAACAACCAGTTGGCAGATTATGGATAATGTTAATTGTGAATGAATGGTAGAAAAGTATGACCGGAACTTTATTGCTTTCTGTGACGAGTTAAGAGCATATGTCTCTGAATATCATCATTTCCCGAATAAGCATACCCGACTCTTGAATAAGATAAAATTTGTTCGTTGGAAGATAAATCAGGGTACATTGGAAGAGTGGAAACTGAAGATGGTTCTCGACATAGCGGAAATGAGGGATCTGCATGAGCATACCGGAGGGCGAAAAAAAGAAGGTGCAGGATGACCTGTAAAGATAACATGTCTCTGTTTATTACGATATGATATATGTATAAATAATTTATTTAATATTTTAAATCAATATACCGTACTGATCGGGCGGAATGGGAATACTCGATCTTGTGAAGAATTATAGAATCCCACCTAAAAAGAAAATATATGAATAGAATGAAACAATTAGGCTATTATGTATTGGCAGCTTTTCTGTTAACAGCCTGCCAATCTTACAAAAAAGTACCTTACCTGCAGGATGCTGAAGTGGTATTGTATAGTACTCAAGACACACAGCTGTATGATGCCAAGATCATGCCCAAGGATCTACTGACAATAGTGGTGTCATGTACGAGTCCCGAACTGGCGGCCCCATTCAATCTGACAGTTGCTGCACAAAATAATGTAGTTTTAAATTACACAACAGCTCAACCTGTTCTTCAACAGTACCTAGTTGATAACGATGGTAATATTAATTTCCCCGTACTGGGTGAATTAAAAGTGGGTGGTCTGACCAAGAAGGCAACCGAACAAATGATCGTGGAAAAACTGAAACCTTATATTACGGAAACTCCTATTGTAACGGTCCGTATGGTGAATTATAAGATTTCTGTGATTGGTGAAGTAGCTCGTCCCGGTACATTTACGATATCCAATGAAAAGGTGAATGTCTTAGAAGCTCTGGCTATGGCAGGAGATATGACTGTATATGGTCTGCGTGATGATGTTAAGCTGATACGGGAGAATGCCAATGGTAAGCAGGAAATTATTCCATTGGATCTGAATAAGGCGGAGACTATTCTTTCTCCTTATTACTATCTGCAGCAGAATGATATCATATACGTTACTCCGAATAAGGCGAAAGCTCGAAATTCGGATATCGGAACTAGTACAAGCTTATGGTTCTCTGCTACTTCGATCCTTGTTTCTATTGCCAGTTTGTTGTTTAATATCTTGAAATAAAAAGAAAGAGTTATGAAGGAAGAAAATCAAAACGTGAAAGGACGTGAAATGACTGAGGATCAGATCGATTTCCGGGCGTTGCTTTTTAAATATATTATTTACTGGCCCTGGTTTGTAGGTGCTGTGTTGCTATGTTTGGTTGGTGCGTGGTTTTATCTGCATTGGGCTACCCCGATCTATAATATTTCCGCCACAGTTCTGATAAAAGATGAGAAGAAGGGCGGAGGTGCAGGACTTTCATCGGAACTGGAGGATATGGGATTAAGCGGTCTGATGACTTCTTCTAAAAACATTGATAACGAGTTGGAAGTTCTGCGTTCGAAAACACTTGTAAAAGAGGTTGTTAATCAGTTGGGGCTATATATAACCTATAAAGATGAGGATGATTTTCCTGCTAAAGGTTTATATAAGACATCTCCGGTGCAGGTGAGTCTAACTCCTCAAGAGGCTGAAAAACTGAAAACTTCGATGGTAGTAGAGATGACCTTACAGCCTGAAGGCAGTATGGATGTGAATGTGACTGTAGGTGAAAAGGGCTATCAGAAACATTTTGAAAAGCTGCCTGCTATCTTTCCAACAGATGAAGGTACGCTGGCTTTCTTCCAGGCAACTGATTCGGTTACCTTACAGGATGGAACGAAGGTTCCTCAGATAGAGAAGAACGTACGCCATATAACTGCGACAATAAGTAGGCCAATGAGAGTGGCAAGAGACTATTGTAACAGCTTGTCTATTGCTCCTACTTCTAAGACTACTTCTGTTGCAACGTGGGCAGGATTTCATTGATCAGTTGCTTGAAATGTATAATCGCAATACGAACAATGATAAAAACGAGATCGCTCAGAAGACTGCTGAGTTTATTGATGAACGTATTGGTATTATTTCAAAAGAATTGGGTAGTACAGAAGCTAATCTGGAGTCTTTCAAGCGTGATGCCGGTATCACGGACTTGACGAGTGAAGCTCAGATAGCCTTGGCCGGTAATGCTGAGTATGAAAAGAAGAGTGTGGAGAACCGTACTCAAATCAGCCTGGTAAATGACTTGCGTAAGTATTTGAGAAGCAATGAATATGAAGTATTGCCGAGCAATGTAGGTTTACAAGATGCTGCTTTGATCGGTGCGATTGAACGCTATAATGAAATGCTTGTGGAACGTAAACGTCTGTTACGTACATCAACTGAGAATAATCCTGCTATTGTG
>OBAQ01000900.1_pt1 | contig 23464 bp, 25 predicted proteins | sample 1517821 | NCBI WGS metagenome assembly OBAQ01 (sample SAMN04571705, study PRJEB22368) | human gut metagenome | biome: human gut; material: stool | host: Homo sapiens | place: Luxembourg | collected 2012-09-27
GCATTCCTCTCATTACATTATAAGCTGATCTTCTTAGACAGCAGTGTTGCACTTCCTATATAACTGCCGATCATGCATACAACATAGAGAATGAGCTGCGGTATATTCTTATACATCGCGTCAAGCATAGTCTCCACCTGCACGTTCTTCCCAAGGTGCGGAAGCTTGTATGCTATGTAGCTCACCAGCACATAAAGAGCCACAAAAAGTATAAAGCTGACAACGCCCTTTATCTTCTTATTCTGGAGCACTGTGGAAGACAGTGACACGGCAAGGTACGCTATGGTGATCATTGTATAGAATTGAATAAGTGCTACTACTATGAACCCTGCAACATTTGCAATGACACTTCCTATTGACAATCCTCTTGTTCCCAGAATATCATCCAGCACAAGCTCAACGCCAGCTACACCGCCGTTATGTGACTTAAGCAGGTTATAATCAACAACTATAAGCAGTCCAAGAAAGGCCACAAGTGTCGCACCGGTGAGCAGGATTGAAAGCAGCTTTGCACCGATAATCTTGTAATTGAAATCGGCGTCATAAACACCATATACCCAGTCTTGTTCTTCAGATCCTGACTGTATATTATCACACCATATATCAAGACGAACATAAACGAAGCCCAGCCTCCCATCACAAGGAAGGTGATACCAAGTCCAGCTAACAAATCCTTTTCTGCAAATATTCCAATCACGAACAGCAATTCTGCTGCCGCAAGAGCCGTTATAACCACCAGAAGTGGAAATATTCCACGTCTGTATTCATATTTCATCATCTTTAACATAATATCTATCTCTCCTTCATCTAACTATGCATATATTTCCTTATACATATCAACTATCGACTTGCCCCTGCTCACTCGCAGTTCCTCTGCATCTCCCTGAAGCACACAGGTGCCATTCTTGATAAAGAATGCGTGATCCACGATCCTCTCAAGCTCATCCACAAGGTGGCTTGACATGAGCACGGCTGTGTCATCCGATATATTCCGAACAATCGTGCTGATGATCTTCTCCCTCGCTATGATGTCTATTCCGTTCAGTGGCTCATCAAGCATAACGATCCTGCTGTCTCTGGACAGAGTAACCGCTATCTTGAGCTTTGCAAGCATTCCTGAAGACATGCTCTTCGCCTTCTGATCGGGATTCAGCTCCATCTCAGCAAGCAGTCCCATGTATTTGTCATAGTCAAAGTCATCAAAGAAATCTTTGTAATACTTTCCTATGTCTTTACAGTTCATATATCCGAAGAAGAAAGCCTCCGTCGGCATATACGCTATGTCTTTCTTTGACCTGTATGTCATAGGCACTCCATCTATTGTAATAGTTCCTGAATCCGGCTTGACCAGACCAGCTATGATCTTCATAAGTGTTGACTTTCCACTTCCATTCGGACCGAGCAGCGCATATATGTGTCCCGGCTCAATCTCCAGTGACAGATCGGATATGGCTGTGGTCGTGATATACTTCTTAACAAGATGTTCGCATTTTAACATTGTATCATTTCCCTTCTTTTTTATTACTTCTTACTTCCCAAAGTGTTCTTTTAGCAGTTCAAGGATCTCAGCCTGTGAAAATCCCATACCAGTGAGCTGTTCGTCAAAGCTCTGTATAATTTCTTCTATCCTCTCCTTTTTCAGGTCGTCTATGACCTTGTCGTCCTCCGTCACAAATGTTCCTATTCCGCGTCTGGTATAGGACAACCCCATAGACTCCATCTCGCTGTAAATCCTCGCTGCAGTATTCGGATTTATCTGGTATTCTATGGCAAGTTCTCTTGATGACGGAAGCTTAGATCCCAAAGGCAGTGTGCCCGCTATGATCTTCTGCTTTATATCCTCTATGACCTGAAGATATATGGGGATATTCGTCTTAAATTCCATCACACACCTCCTCCTTGTATGCTGTCTAGCTCTTCTGTACCGCTGTACTAGTTGAATAGTACACTAGTGTTATGGTGTTGTCAACTGTATTTTTGAAATATTATATTCTTTTAAGATTCTAACCATCCGGATAGCAACTCATGTCTTCTTTTCTTGAGTTCATTTGACAGATTGACAACTGATGTCACAACTCCATTTATAACAGGTTCATACCAGTCCGTAGTAATAAGTATCTTCATGACATATCGTCTCCTTCTATTTCAGGTGGCGCTCATTCTGTACATCACCGCCTGCGCTTTATCCTCATATCAACTACTTTCTGGTTATTACTCTGCCTTTGATAGATTTTCTGTTTCATAAAAGAACTTTTCGAATATTCTGAATATAGATTGTCACGAAGATTTCTGGAAGCAAATATTTCTTGGCATTTTATTTAGAAAACTCCTTGCATTTTTTTCAGAATCTTCTTATACTATTATGGCAGTGTTAATAAACACTATCGGTGCGTGGCTCAGCTTGGTAGAGCGCTTCGTTCGGGACGAAGAGGTCGTGGGTTCGAATCCCGTCGCACCGATTTTTTTATATTCTTTTTTATTCTTCTGATTTTAAGTTCATTTCAACTTCCGTCCCCATTTTTCTCAGGGCGCCTCTATCTGAGCAACGAAAGTTTTTTATCCCCCTAAATGTTATTTCACATATATACTTTAGCAAATTTGAGTATAAAACTCCTGTTCACTGTCCATACTCTATTTAGAAGGAAATCCACAGACTGCCAGGCAGTCACCAGTTTTTTCAGATAGATTCATAATTTCAGGAGGTATACAGTACATGTCAAATATGTTTTGTTTTCAGTGTCAGCAGACAGCGGGGGGATCCGCATGTATCAATACCGGAGTGTGCGGCAAGCAGCCATCCACATCTAATCTACAGGACGAGCTTGTGTGTGAGCTTATAAAACTTGCAGAACTCTCAAAAAATGAGAATAAACACAGCGCGGTCGCCGACAGACTTATCATAGACGGTCTTTTCACAACCCTGACAAATGTAAACTTTGACAACAATGCAATAAAAGAATTTATGGGAAGGGTTAAAAACGAGCAGAACAAGATCAGCAGACCTGAGGCTGAAAAGATACAGGTGATCAACCTATGGGATGGTGACACGGATATAGTGTCCTTGCGTTCCACCCTGCTGTTTGGACTCAAGGGGATGGCGGCATACGCCCATCACGCCATGAATCTCGGCTACACAGATAATGAGGTTCTGAAGTGGTTCTACAAGGGACTGTGCGAGGTTAACAGGGAGCACAGCGTCACCGAATGGATAGAACTCATCATGGAATTTGGCCAGGTCAATTTCAAATGCATGGAACTGCTGGACAAGGCCAACACTGAATCATTTGGCAATCCTGTGCCTACGAGAGTAAATGTTGACATCAAAAAAGGACCATTTATCGTGGTCTCCGGTCACGACCTGAACGACCTGTCACAGCTCCTTGAGCAGACTGAAAAGACAGGAGTAAATGTATATACCCACTGCGAGATGCTGCCTGCGCACGGCTATCCAGAGCTTAACAAATACCATAATCTGGCGGGCAATTTCGGAACCGCATGGCAGAGCCAGCAGACGGAATTTGAGAACATACCCGCGCCGGTGCTCTTTACCACCAACTGTCTCATGCCGCCAAGGCCGAGCTACAAGGACAGGATCTACACCACATCAGTCGTGGGTTATGACGGCATGGTTCACATCTCAGGTACAAGAGCAGGGAAGAAAGATTTTACCCCTCTGATCAAGCACGCACAGAAGCTTGGCGGCTATGAACACGACAGGAGCATGAGCGGCATAAACGGCGGTCATATGCTAACAACCGGATTTGGACACAGCGCGGTTCTGTCACAGGCTGGTAAGATCATAGACGCCATCAATGCAGGACATGTCAAGCACATTTTCCTCGTTGGAGGCTGTGACGGCGCACATCCGGGACGCAACTATTACACCGAATTCGTAAAGCAGACTCCGATGGACACCCTTGTCCTCACCCTCGCCTGCGGCAAGTATCGTTTCAATGATCTCGATCTCGGTGACATCGATGGTATACCAAGAATACTTGACATGGGACAGTGCAATGACTCCTACAGCGCAATCAAAGTCGCCCTGGCTCTGGCTGATGCATTTAATTGCAGCATAAACGATCTCCCACTCACCCTTGTACTGTCATGGTACGAGCAGAAAGCCGTCTGCATTCTTCTCACCCTGCTGTCGCTGGGCGTGCGCAACATGTATATCGGACCGACACTGCCTGCGTTCATGTCTGAAACCGTGGTGAAATATCTGGTGGAGAATTATAAGCTAAACCCGATCACTGCTCCTGAACAGGATATGGATGCGATACTGAAACGTTGAGTATATCACTTATACTCTCCGCCATATCCGCATTTATCCCTATAGCTCTTTTCCCAAGACTTTCTGGAATCACAGCCTGATCGAGATTTAACCTGACAAGGGTTATGTTATCGTGTTCTCGTGTCAGCTTCTCAAAAGGAAATCGGATTATGGTTGGCGTGTTAAATCCAACCCCCAGCTCAAGGAGCACAAGCTTCCTGTCCAGGGATCTGGAGACAAAATCACCGAAGCGTCGCTCTGCCTCATACCAGGCACTGTCCTGAACAAAATAATCATCCTTGCGGAGGTTCATGTCCATCGGACCTCCGCAGACAGGACAGCGTGGAACCATAAATGTTGGGATCTTGCAATCTCTTCTTACCTGATCCATTTGCAGAAACATATCAGTGGCATCGTATGTCTTGTCATGACAAGCATGCGCGCACTGTATATGAAAATAATCGCCCTGGGTGCCAAATTAGCTGCACCCCCGCAAATGTATGGATACAGTTGTCAATACAGGCGTGACAAGGAATATAACATCCGGTCATGCCACTATTTGCTGCATTTACTATGGCCGAGACTGCAAGCCTTGTTATATCTCCTCGCCACACATATGTGTATCTCTGGATCTCCGCGATATCTTCCAAGTCCACTATTCCTTTCTCGAAATTCACCTGCGCCAGATATTCGTCCTGTATCTTCAGAAAATCCGCATCAATAGCTCCCGGCATCCTGACATTCATAAGAGAACGGAGTAGTCTGCGCTGAGCCTCACTGCCAGATGGTATCTGCACGCCTGAGCAATCGCTGCGTTCTTCCAACAACCTCTTTATCAAATATATTCTTCTCTCACTCTGGTTCATCTAATTCTCCAATCAACTATCACTATTTACCCTGGGGCACTAATCAAGACCTGCCACAAGGCTGTACTGGCAATCCCCGATCTGTCCATCTTTCAGATTGCACTGGTACCTCTGCCTGTAGACAAGCTATGCCACAAAGTCTGTCGCCGGATTTTTCAGTATCTCCGCCGGCGTGTCATACTGTTCAACATCACCTTTGTTCATGACTAGCACCTTCGTTAGTGCAGACAGTGGGTCTGATTTATCACAAAATCCTTAATGCACTTCTGCGGGCAGATCCGCTCACATTTCCCGCACTGGATACATTTGTCAGTTATCTCGTATCCCTTGAAAGTCTTTTCACTAAAATAACCATACCTCATATGAAGTATGGTCATCTAATAAACCGTTATATTACTCAGATATTTCTTTCCTGATACTGAACGGTTACTATATATACTCTATTTTGCTCCTTATCAATCTTGAATATTACGATGTAGTTATCTACTATCAGTTGCTTATATCCTTTTCCAGCAAATTGCCCAACCAAACGATCCTGATGTGATTCAGGCAATTGTTCAAGTGATTTTATCGCATCCCATATCCTATCCGTTTGTCCCTTTGCATTCTCCGGGGACATCTTCTCAAGCGCTATATACGCATATATGTCATCGATATCACGAAAGGCTCTGGGATATAAGATTACGCTATATTTATCCATAGTATTTTTTGTTCAGCCTTTCTATAGCACTGTCTACCGATATCAGTTCAGCCCCATTCTCTACTTCTTTTTCAGCTTCATAGATTGCCTGATCGATCCTGTTGATCTGTGCAAATTTTTCATACAGCTCTGCACTCATTACAACTAAATCACTATATCCATTTTTTGTAATAAAAATAGGCTCCTGTTTCTTATGAGCTAATTCTGAAATCTCACTTGTATTTCTCAAATCTCTAATTGGCATAATAGTTGGCATGATCAACACCTCTCTTTCTTGTGTCATTATTGTAGCATAATTATGTCACACTGTAAATGTATAATCTTATGTCAACTGTCACCCCAATATGCGCATTCATATTATAAAAATTGCCGGCATGCCCGGTTGAGACGACATTAAGTCTTATCGGCGACAAATGGATGGTTCTGGTCCCGAGAGATCTGATAACCGGCACAAAGAGATTTGGAGAACTGAAAAAATTCATCGGAACTGTTTCACAGAAGGTTCTCACCGCACAGCTCCGTGACATGGTGGAAAACGGACTCGTTCACAGAAAGGTATATGCGGAGGTTCCGCCCAGAGTGGAATACTCGCTGACTGAACTCGGACAGAGTCTCCAGCCTGTGCTTGATGCAATTAGAAATTGGGGCGAGAATTATAAAAGCAAGAATGCCTGAAACAACTCTGTTATATATACAGTAAGGGCTGACTACTCTGTTTAGAGCAGTCAGCCCAATTATTGTCAGTCGACAATTTCGTCTAATTCCCGCTTAACCTTCTCAAGCTCTGCCTTATAGTCTGCCAGATGTCTCTTCTCCTGCTTTATTCTATAAACATAATTACTGGTATCCTGGGAAGTTCCTTTCTCCTCCTGGCGGCAATGAACGTACATAGGAATCTCTTTTGTAGCTATCTTTTTCTCGGACTCAGAGATCAAATTCTCTGTATCCCGGATTTTCGCCGTGAGCTGCTCTCTGCGATACTCATCACCTATTTCTTCATTTAATTTTTCCTGTGATACCGATAAATGCATATGTCTTCCTCCTTATTTCCTGAATATCAATCTCACTTCAACCCCATCATCGACATTCTTCATCTCACAGTCAAATCCATGTCTGTCCATGATGGTCTTGACGATCGAAAGTCCAAGTCCGGTGCCCTTATGTCCATGACGACTGTTATCACCCTTGACAAATGGCTTCCACACATTTGTCAGTGTGTCCTTATCAAGCGGTTCGCAGGAATTGACAAATGACACCTCTTTGTCATGGAGCTCCACCGTGATGTGTCCGCCGCCAGTCACATACTTGACAGCGTTATCCATGATGTTGACAACAGCCTGATACATCAGAGCTTCATCCGCAGAGACCGTGCATGCCCCCGATATATTGATCTGCACGTTTTTCTCCGATATTTTCTCATTATATATCTGTGCCACAATGTCAACTATGCCTGTCAGATCCACTTCTGTCTTTTTGAGCTTTGTATCCACGTCCTCTGCCTTAGCCATATCCAGTATAGTCGCAACCTGCGTATTCATCTGTCTGACCTCATCCAGTATGCCGTCCATATAATACTGGTTCTTCTCAGGATTTGTGCCAGCCTTGAGATTTTCAGCGTAAAGTGAGATGACCGCCAGTGGACTCTTCAGATCGTGCGCCATAGCATTTGATGTGGTACGCCTGTACTGCTCCATGTCATAGACAGATTTGTATGATCTGTACAATACATAGGCTATTGCAAGAGAGACAAGCGTGCTCAGCAGTGCTATTCCTATCCACGTGGCAATTATTGCTTTTCCAAATGAAGACTTTACGAGGTCGGTGTGATAATCCATCACCAGATAATAACTATTTCCAATCGGTACCACATCGGTGTTGTGCTTTCCCTGATCACAATTCCTACTGACTCTTGATGAACTTCCAACACCGGAGTCCCCCAGATCTGCCACAAGAGTCTCTATATTTCCTTCATAATCCATATTACGGGAAGCTGCTCCCGAACCGATAAGACTGCTATTATAAAAATGGTATCCTTTGCTTGTGTCAAGCTTCACATAACCATCGGGGATCTCTGTTACTGTGACACTCTTCTCATCAGATTCGCCATAGTCCATTGGGGCCTCATGAGTTCCTATGACCTTAACGTCATCACCGTAGTCATAGTAACTGTATTTACTTATCCAGAAACTGGTTCCCTTTACATATATCTCTTCTATCCTAGATAAAGCAGGCAAACCATCGGCACTTCCGTATCTTGGAGCCTCCGCCATCATCTTCTGATAATCCTCATATGTACATGACAATTTAAACTTTTTATTGTTATCATCTGTGACAACAAAAAACATACGGTAGTCATGCCCGGCAACCAATGTCAAAGTGCCATCTGAGTCCTTATAGTACAGACTTGCAGCAGCACCGCCATCCACTGCAATCGCACTTAGCATTTCGCACGTATATTCAACATCACTGGTGAATTTGTTATCCGCAGTCTCAAAATCATAATTGATCCCATCCACATAGGCTCCTGCCAGTGCATCTTGATATTCTGTAACTGCTTCATTTACATTTGACCTGATTCGTTCCTCAGCACTCGCTACACCGTTGTCTACACTAGTATTATATATAGATACCAACAGATAGGTCACGATCCCTCCCAGCAATGCTGCCACCAATATAAACGGCACAAATATTCTCAGAAAAAATGAACCGAATCTTTGTTTTTTCCCATATAACATATTTTTATTCATATTATAAAACATCCTTTCCCTTTTAATAACCTCCGAGTCATGGGGTCTGTGTACTGGCACATCCGTTAGACCTTCATACACTTTGCACAGTCTTAATCCATCCTGTATCCCTTTGCAAATACTGTCTTGATCTTTTTACCCGGCTCTCCAAGTGCCTGGCGCAGTTTCTTGATATGATTGTCCACTACTCTGTCGCTACCCTCATAATCATAGCCCCACAGCCTGACCAGAAGGTCGTCCCTTGTGATAAGCATTCCTCTGTGTTCCATAAAGTACTTCAGCATGGCATATTCCTTCGGTGCAAGCCTTACCTCGTTCCCGGCAACAAATACCTGAAGCTTGTCCGGATAGATCACGATGTCATACGCCTCTATGCTGCTCTTCTTCTCCCACAGCCCCTTGCTTCTTCTGAGGAATGACATGATCTTTGCAGAAAGCTCCGCCATGGAAAACGGCTTCACCACATAGTCATCACAGCCTATGTCATAGCCGTACAGCCTGTCCTCCTCCCTGCCCCTTGCAGTCAGGAAAATGACAGGCACATAACTCTTTGCCCTGATGGCCTTGCATATCTCAAATCCATCTGCCCCCGGAAGCATGATGTCCAGCAGCACCAGATCGTATTCGTTCTCATACACAAGCTCCAGTGCCTTGTCTCCATCATCAGCCCAGGTAAAACAGGTCTCATATTCTGCTTCCCCGCCGTTCATATAGTCCATTATCCCCTCTGCTATCTTCTGCTCATCCTCAACTAGCAATATGCTATGCTTCATATTTCCTCCCCGTGGCAGCTTTGATTCTATATACCTCACGGCGCCGTGCCACTCTATGTAAATCGTCGATATCTAAGATTCTGAACACAGTATACTTCAAACTTATATCCTTTTTATATCCTTTTTGTATCCTTTTGCATGTTTTTTATAAACAAATTGACCTTCTACCAGGAATCCGATTACGTATCGCGTAATCAGGTGTATGCATACAACCCAATCATAAACGAGTCTGGGGACACTTCTCTGGAGGTTTATCTGCTCAATTCTAATCTGAAGGACTTTACATTTCCTGAGTCTTTCTGGGGAGTACCTGTGACACGGATTGCTGAGGGCGCATGCAATAACAAGTTTACAGGTTCGGCAATACATGTTTTGAAGCATGCAGCTTCATTTCGGATATTACACTACCAGACAGTCTGCAATATATTGGAGACTACGCATTCAACGATGCTTTGAGGAATGTAAGTCTGAAGATCCCATCTACTGTAAAGGAGATCGGGAAGCGGGCATTTTACAGGAGCGTAACCCCGGCATATGGTGGATACCTGTCGCTGATCGTTGAACCTGGCAGTTATGCATACGACTACGCAAAAAAGAACGCCTTATCCATGGATCTGGGTGAAACTACTATCCTATACACAACCTGCATGAATGGTGATCACGACTGGCGCGTCATCGTCGATAAGGACCCTACATGTACAGAGGACGGACAGAGCCATGAACAATGCTATGATTGTGAGATCATAAAAGAAGGCAGTGATAAAGTCCTGCCTGCAAAAGGACATAACTGGGGATATGAATATATAAGACAGGCTACATGTACCGAGGATGGCTACAAGTCCTACGACTGCATGAATAAGGGCTGCACTGCAACGAAAAAGGATACTCTTCCTGCCACCGGTCACAAGCTGGAGGAATATACCAAGTATGAAGCCAATTCACACAAGGGAACCAGATACATCTATTGTGTGAATTGTAATTACTCAAGAACAGAAGCTGTGATATATGTGGATTAACAGAAACCCGCAAATATGGGAAAAAGGTCACCGCGACAATGCGTGTCAATGTGACAGCCATCACATTGAACACAGGCCAGAGCTCAAGCAGACTGAAGGTTACAGGTTTTCAGACAGGGGACAGTGTCAGGGCATGGACATCTGGCAACAGCAGGATCGTGAAAGTTACTGGAAAACCCAATGGAACCTGCGTTCTAACCGCCGGCAAGTTAACAGGCAAAACCGCCATTACCATCACTATGAAGAGCGGCATAAAGAAAACAGTCACGATAACTGTCAAAAAGCCTGTTGTCAAAACCAGAAAGATTACTAAGGTTCCAACGAAGATCAGCCTTAAGCGCGGCAAGATATCTGCCAGATGCAAAGCTACAGTAAAGTAAATAAAGTGGACGGGGGATTCTATCCTCCGTCCACTTATGTGTTTTATATCTAGTTGTTGGATACCGTCCCCTCGGATTGCTGTGCCTCCAGCGACACAGTCTCTCCGGACATATACTTCACATAATCCAGATAGTCATTATTCCAGTCCGCATACTTTTCTGAATGTCTCTTATCCTTAAAAGAATAATTCTCTGAAATATATTTTCCAAGATAGGCGCTTACCTTCTCTGCGCCCTTGCAGTTGAGATGTCTTCCGCCATCCCTCGTGTCGGTGCTCCAGTCGATCACATAATCGCCCTTGAGCGTATTCATATCGACAAAATCAATATTCTTGGCTTTAGCATACTTAACCATGGCATTGTGTCTTGCATAATTCCATGACTTCGCCGTCGGAGTCTCCATGAACATGATCTTGATTCCATTCTTCTCACACTTGTCTATAAGCTTATCGAGCAGTATCTTTGATACCTCCGGTATGTCCTCAACAGCCTTGGTTTCCACCATCTTGCTCTGGCCTGAAAACGGCTTAACATCCATGCTCAGATACTGGCCTCTTGATGCCGATCTGTATGTATAATCCTTGCTTCCGAACATGTCCTTCACATCCATGGACTTCCATCTGTTGTGATACTGTGCAAGAGGCAGATACTTATATGCCAGATTTTTCAGATTGTTCTCCACCTTTTTCAATGTCGTCTTGCCTGTCCACAGCATATTTACATCGAACACCACAAGCTTCGGTTTCTGACATGAGAGCACCTCGTCCAGTAGGTTTGAGGCACCTGTCACATTCTGAAATCCCTCTGCTGCAACATACGTTGGTATCCCGAATCTGTTCCATATATACATCGGCGAACATGCACTGTATGCATTGCTGTCTCCAAGTATCAGCACATCTATCGAATTCTTCGGCTCACCATAAAACCCTCTTGCATTTGAGTTTGTTATTCCACTTCCCGGGTCACTGCGCTTCGGGGTAAATGCCACGCCAAGCACCCCCAGGATAACCACAAACACCATTGCAAATGCTATCATCTTTATAAGATTATGTCTGCTGTCTTTTTTCATAATCATCACCCTTACTGTTGCCTGTCAGTCAACTGTGATCACTCCCCCTCGCCTGCATTCCCCGGCTCCTGAACATCATCACTGTCAACTTCTATATATATTTTCTTCTTCAACATATAGCTTCTATACTCCGCATACTCCTTATTCCAGTTTGCGTACTCTATGTCATTCTGCTTATTCTCAAATGTATAGTTGGATGTGAGATACTTTCCAAGGTACGCAGTAACTTTTCTGGCACCGTACGAATTCATGTGCATTCCGCCATCCCTGATATCCTCACTCCAGTCTATTGCATATTTTCCTGTCAGAGTATTAAAATCAATAAATGTCATATCGTGCTCTTCCGCATAAGCTTCCATAGCAACATGTCTTGCATATGTCCACGAAGTTGCAGTTGGTGTCTCCATAAGAACCACTTTTATTCCATTTTTTTCACATTTCTTTAAAAGCTTTTCAAAAAAGAATTTCGTTATCCATGGGATGTCATCAACCTCATCCGACTCCTGCATCTTATCCTCGCCAACATATGGAAGAACCTTCCTGCTTAAATTCTGTCCGCGGGTACTTGATCTGTAAGTATAGTTCTTACCCTTAAATCCATCGCCCAGAGACATATTCTTCCATCTGTTGTGATACTTTATGATCGGCACATACTTATACAGTATATTTGTTATGCAGTCTTCTGTCCGCTGTGTATCGGTTTTTCCCGACCACAGCATATTCACATCAAATATCATAACCTTGGGTGACTGACACTCAAGCACCTCATCTAGTATATTTAGTGCACCCACGATATTTTGGTTTCCCTCTGCTGCTACATATGATGGTATACCATATTTCTTCCATATAAACATAGGTGAATACGCACAGTATGCATTGCTGTCACCAAGTACCAAAAGGTCTATGGAATTCTTCCTTTCTCCGTAAAATCCCCTGGCATTTGGATTTGTCATTCCTCCCTGCAGATCGCTTGTCTTAGGTGTAAATACCTCACACAGCACCACCAGCATTGTTGCAAACAGTACCACAAATATAATTGACTTTATCAGTTTCTTAATACTCTTGCTATTCATCCGGATCAATTCTAATCTCCACTAAAATTTTATAAATCTAGAACTGGGCATATATGAATCCTGCCACCTCGTAGCCCTTTCCATATGCGCCAAGTATTATCACAGAAAATAGCAGCACATAATATACTGCCCATCTGAGGACTATATTCTTCGATGCAAGCTCCGCTCTTATCTGATGTCCTTTCTCCTTGTAAAGTCCAACCAGGAACAGTATGAGCGCTCCCGCCATCAGCACTGCGAAATCAGCCATGTCAAGCTTTATTCCAAGCAATGTTCCATTTGTAAGATCTGCAAATGTAAATCCCTTGAACATTGACACAAACATATGCCCAAATGCTGTCAGATCATCCGCCCTAAACATGAGCATTCCAACATTTACAAATAGGAAAGTTCTAACAACCTGAAGCAGCCTGTATATCTTTCCCTGCCTGTCCACATGCATTTTATCATAAAGCTTTTTGAAAAACGGCTCGGTAAGCAGTCCGATAATCATAATCGCCCAATAATAAAGACCATACATTACATATTTCCAGCTTGCGCCGTGCCATATTCCCGTTCCAAACCAGACGATAAACATCGCAACAGACATAGGGACAAATGTCGCGAAGAACGCATTCATATGTTCCCTTGTCTTCTTGCTGAGCTTTACAAACGGCTTCGAGAGGGATACAGAATAAAATACATAATCCTTGAACCATGAGCCCAGCGTCATATGCCATCTTCTCCAAAACTCGCTCACCGTCTTTGATATAAATGGCTGGTTAAAGTTCTCAGAAAGTCCGATTCCAAACATCTGGGCACTTCCTCTCACAATATCCATGCATCCGGAAAACTCTGCGTAGAGCTGAAGTGTGTAGAGAAGCATTCCGCATACGACAGGAAGTCCTGTGTAATCACTGTAATTGTTGAATATCTGGTTGACGTACATATTTGCACGGTCCGCAATCACTATCTTCTTAAAAAATCCCCACAGTATGAGCTGAAGTCCCATCGTCATGTTCTCATAACTGAACTTGTGCCCCTCATACATCTGGTCAGCCACCAGGTCAAATCTTGCTATAGGGCCCTCAACTATATGAGGGAAAAATGCCAGGAACAGAGCCACCTTGCCAAAACTGTCTGAGGCTCTGTATTTGCCCCTGTATACATCAACAATGTAGCTTACTGCAGACAGAGTATAAAATGATATTCCTAGAGGCATCATCCTCTGATACATGGGATTCTCAATATTTATATGTATAAGTCCCAAAATGTCCGTGAACACCTGTCCAAAGAAAACAGAGTATTTCAAAAATACCAATATGCCCACATTCACAAGCACAACACACACGCATATACATTTCTTCTGCCATCCTATCAGTGCCTTGTACTCTTTTTTATTCTCCTTCGGAAGTGCCTTGCGCGCCATATTGTAGCCATCATCTATCTTGTTAATCAGCAGTCCGCCAATGTATATTGTCAGAGAGCCAAACAGGATAAACAAAATGTATTTTCCTGAGTTGATAAAATAAAACAGATAACTGAATGTAAGCAGCACCTTCCATCTGTGTTTGATCGGCACTATATTGTAGACTATAAAGCAGCCCAGCAATATAAATACCAGATATGATATCGACGTATATGACATATTTTCCACTCCTCAAGTATTTTTGACGGCAGTCAGTTCCAACCATCTTCCAATATCTGTATCTTGATCCTACTCATCTTCAAGTCTCTTTATCATATCGTAGATAGTCTGAACCGTCTTGAAGTTCTCAGGTGTGATATCAACAGGTGTGATATCAACGTCAAATTCATCGCTGAGCTGGAGTACCAGAGTTACCATCGTGATGGAATCCAGAACACCGTGTCCTATAAGGTCTGTCTCATTCTCATAATCAACACCAGGCTTAACGTCATTTAAAATCTTTAATAATTCTTCCATAATCTCATATCTCCTTATAATAAAAATTTTCTACATATTATAGCAATACCATCGTAACAAATAAAGTGGATTATATAGATATTCGCTATTTACCCTGCGCGTATTCCGCCTTCAGCTTCTTTCTGTCGATCTTGCCATTTGCATTGTGTGGCATGCTCGTGATCCTTATGAATCGGTTCGGCTCCATGTAGTGCGGAACCCTCGCCTTAAACGCATTTAGCAGTTCAGCATCGTCCTTCTTCTTTCCTTCATATATGAACAGAATCTTGTCCGCCGCATCATCGTAGATACATGCATAACTCCTGATTCCTTCTATGGCTCCCGCCGCAGCCTCTATCTCTCCAAGCTCTATACGATATCCCATGTGCTTGATCTGATAATCCTTGCGGCACACATAAACAAGCTCGCCATATTTGTTGTACTTCACCAGATCACCAGTCTTGTACACCAATTCTGGATAATTCGGATTGAGCGGATTCTGGACAAATGCCTCCTTCGTCTTCTCTGCATTTCCATAATACCCAAGTGCCACAAATGAGCCTCTTGCGTAGAGCTCTCCTTCACGGCTGAAGCCGGTCTCAGGATCCACCTCTGGTGATATCTCTTTTCCATCTTCGCCAAGGACAAACACATCGCAGTTATTACATGCATGTCCCATTGGAAGCGGCTCATCATCCGCAAATTCCCTGTTCACGACATAGTATGTGCATATGTCTGTTGTCTCTGTAGGTCCGAACAGATTTGCGTACATAGCATCCGGCAGATTCTCTCTCCAGTAATTTAAAGGCCTTGTCGGCATGACCTCTCCGGCAAACAGAACCTTCTTGAGCTCCGGCAGTTTTGCATATTGGAACATCTTATAATTTGCAACGATCTGCAGAGCCGAAGGCACCCAATATATCGTGTTTATCTTATAGGTGTTCAAGAACTCCATCAGTTTCATAGGGAAGGTGAAATATACCTTTGGTATGATATACAGTGTCGCTCCATTTTTCAGTGTGCTGTATAGATCAGATACCGACATGCTGAAATAAAATGGTGTCTGACTTCCAAACACTGTATTTTCATCTATGTCAAATGCCTCTGTGTACCAGTCTATGTAAGCGATGATATTTGAGTGTGATACCACAGCGCCCTTTGGAACTCCTGTTGATCCCGATGTGAAAAGCGCATACACCGGATCAGTGTCTATCATCCTGGCTCTTACACCGTCCAGCCCGCTCTGATCCGCGTCAGCATCCATCTCATCAAGATCTAACACTTTGATCTCATCAATGCAGCATTTTTGTTCTCCTTCTTTGGAAACAGCCACCGCTTCCTGTGGCTCTGCCGTCTCCTTCACTGCATCTGCAATGTTCTTCGCAAGCTCCATGTGAAGATCATCCGTCAGTATCGCTGCCGGTCTTAAAGCTGCAAGTATGGACTCCGCTCTCTGCTTTGGCATCTCTGCGTCGAGCACCACATAAAAGTTACCGCTGTAGACAACTCCCATGTACGCCGCCACACTCTCTGGTTTCTTGTCCAACAGCACAGCTATAGCATTATTTCTCACGCCCTTGATCTCCGCCAATATCCATGCGCCTATCTTTCTTGAAAAGCTCTCCAGCTGGCTGTATGTCAGACCGCCATTCTCATCCGCAACCGCCAGCTTATCAGGATATCTCGCTGCTGAATTCTCTATAAATTCAAGTATATTTTTCAATACAACTCACCTCGTTCAATAACCTTTTTATCTTCTTTAAATCGAATTGATTATATGCCGTGCCACATCTCAAATTCAACTTAATATACATTCAACATGCTTAATTATAAGTAAGACTTATTACAATTCGATCGGGGACGGAGGGGACAGGTACCTCCGTCCCCACACCACTGCTGTACATCCGGTGATTATAATAAATTTATTTTTAAGGTTCAATTGGGAGATTCTTTAAGAAAACATTAAAAAAGGGACTGGATTACTCCAGCCCCAAGGTTTAAGGGAAATGTTTTATGTGAAATTTTTAATACCTATTTTAATGTGAGTCTTTCCATTGCCTCACTCTCTTCAGGAATCGATCTGAGTCCTCCGCGCTTCTCGACACACAGGCTCGCAACCGCATTTCCATATCTTGCAAATTCTTCAAGCTCGTCTATACTGAATTCCTCCAGGCTCTTGTCCGCTCTGACAAGCTGTGATACAAATGCTCCCCAGAATGAATCTCCAGCCCCCGTCGTATCCACCACATGGCTGACGAATCCGGGAACCTTCCGGCTTCCATCCCTGCTGCATATCAGCACACCCTCACTTCCCAGGGTGACCGCAACAAGTCTGACGCCGCTTCCCAGAAGATACTCTGCTGCCTCTTCCGGATCGGAAAATGGTGTGAGTAGCGCTGTCTCCTCGTCCGAAAGCTTCATTATGTCTACGAACGGAAGAATACTCTTCATCCTCTCCATCGCATTTTCTCTACTGTCCCACAGCGGTGCTCTGTAATTTGGATCATACGATATAACCGCACCGTATTTTTTTGCCTCCTTCACCGCCTGGAATGTAGTTGTCCTCGCCGGTTCATCCGTAAGTGACAGCGAACCTATATGAAACACCTTTGTATCCCTGATCAGCTCAGTATCAATCTCCTTGTAACAGAGCATCGTATCCGCTCCCGGCTTTCTGGCAAATGAGAATTCACGTTCTCCATTCTCATCCAGAGTGACAAATGCCAATGTGGTAAATACCGTGTCATCAACTACTATACCTTTGGTCTCTATCCCCGCCTGTTTTGCGGTCTCGATCAGGAAATTGCCGTGCATGTCATCTCCAACCTTACCTATAAAGGCGGTCTTAAGCCCGGCCTTGCCGGCTGCTGTTAGCATGTTCACCGGAGCACCTCCGGGATTCTGTTCGAAAAGCTTCATCCCGGAATCAGTGTTTCCGGCAGGTGTAAAGTCTATCAGGAATTCGCCAAGTGCCACAACATCATATTTCTTTTCCATGTTGGATCCTCCTTGTGAATTTTACTTTCCTGTGATCTCTATGTCATAGAATTCTACTCTGGCATCCTGTGCCAAAAGTCCTGTCTCAAACTCAGGCTTTGCATAGATCCTGTATGTGAACGCAACCTGTTCTCCGACAAATACCTCCACCATATCGTGGTCAACTATGATCTTTACATCTATCTCGCTGCCCTCTGTTATGTCAAATGTCTTCTCGCACACTCTGACTCCATCAGGGCCCGGCTCAGTTGCCGGAGGTACAGCCTGGCAGGACTGAACCCAGAATGGATCAACTCCCATAGGAAGATTTACCAGTGACACTCTCTGCATAGCCACATCAAACTCAAGGAGCAGGCATCCGCTTGCCTCTTTATCTGACTTGAGTAATATTCCAAAATGGTCATACACCTCTCTAGGCATGATCTTGCACTTCAGCATATAGCTCTCCTCGCTGTGTCCAAGGAAACCGTATGTACATGTACTGACTGAATCCATCTCAACCAGTCTGTCTCCGTGAAGCTCTGCATTTCCAAGAACCGGAATGTAATCCCAATCTACATGTTTCTCAAATACATGCTCATATTCCTTTGGAAGCTTTACATCAAGTCCGCCATCCTCAGTGGCAACAACCTCATGTGGCACACAGAAGGTTCCGCCCCAGTACCACTCGCCTCTGTCACTTCTGTCTGCTCTGTCGTGAGCCCAACCGAAGTAGAAACGTCTGCCGTCATCGTCCTGCATGGACTTGGCTGCATAGAATCTTCTTCCGCCTATGCCATCCTTCTTTGGCTTTCTCCAAGGTCCAAATGGTGACTTTGCTACTCTGTATATTGTATTTACATATTCTGAGAATCGTGAGTATGAGAGATACCAGTTATCTCCCATCTTGTACATCTCAGGGCACTCAGGACAGTTTGTGTGTCCCGGTGAATATATCGGTCCGTAATATTCCCAGTTGACAAGATCCTTTGATCTGTAGAGAACTATACAGCCCCTTCTGGTTATCGGCATATCCAGTCTTCTAGCTGAAATGAGGATCCAGTAGCATTTGTCCTCCTCATTATAGAAGACATATGGATCTCTCCAGTCAAGTTTCTCGTAAAGCTCTATCATAGGTGTGATGACCGGATTGGCAGCATCCTTTACCCATGTGATTCCATCCTCACTTGTTGCATGACATATGGTCTGCTGATACTCTGCAGTGAGGCAGTAGCCTGTATAGAATGCATGGTATTTGCCCTCGCCGTATATAACTGAGCCTGTCCACACTCCTGATGCATCCGGCTCGTCGCCCTCACCCGGATAGAGTGCTGTAGGAAGCTCCTCCCAGTGTACCAGATCCTCTGATACACTGTGGCTCCATGTGGTTCTAAGTCTTGCCGGGTACACTGTTGTTCCCGGAGGGGAAGTCAGTGAAAATATATGATATTTGCCCTCGTGGTAGAAAGGTATTGCATCTCCCGTGGAATCCGCGAAGGACATCTTTCTAAAAATCTCCATATTACTAATCCTTTCTATTGCTAAATTTGTTAAATTTGTTGAATATGTTAAATCGTTGATTGCCCGATATTTCTATCATAACCAACTAGTTTGATGCCAGTTTCTTCTTCTTGAGAAGTTCAAGCTTGCCCTTCTGTCCGTCAAGGAGTACCGCACATGCGATGATAAGACCCTTGATGATGAGCTGCCAGTATGATGACACTCCTATAAGGTTAAGTCCATTTGAGATGATTCCGATGACCATGGCGCCAAATACTGTTCCGCTGATTCTTCCCTTACCACCTGTCATGGATGTTCCTCCAAGTACACAGGCTGCGATGGCATCAAGCTCATATCCGCTGCCGACTGAAGGCTGTCCTGAGTACATTCTTGAACAAAGTACAAGTCCTGCAAATGCTGAGAGAAGTCCAGATATTGTAAATACTATGATCTCTATCTTCTTGATAGGTACACCTGAGAGTCTTGCAGCCTCACGGTTACCACCTATCGCATATATATATGTTCCGAATTTTGTCTTGCTAAGGATAAAACTGAATAATATGATGAGCACTACCATGTACACTACTGGAAGTGGGATCACATTGAACAGGTATCCTGTTCCGATCTCGATGAAAAGCTTATTGGTGATACGTGTTGACTGTCCACCCGTGTAGACATAAGCTATACCACTTGCTATGTTCATCATTGCCATTGTGATGATGAATGCAGGCACCTTGAAGTTAGCAACTATAAAACCACTTATAAAGCCCGCTGCTGTACCTACCAGAAGTCCTGCCACTATGGCAACTCCGAGAGGGAGTCCCTGGTTAACTATAAATCCTACGGTCAGGGTTCCCGACATGGCTACTATCGATCCAACTGACAAGTCGATGTGTCCGAGTATGATTATCAGTGTCATTCCAAGTGCTATGTAGGTATTGATAGATATCTGTCTAAGCACTGATATGATGTTGTTGGTTGTGAGGAATTTATCTGTGGCAAGTGCTACGGCCACACACATTATTATCAAAACCACTATGATTCCTATGTTACCCTTGACGATCGATGTCAGGGGATTGTTCTTCAATATAGAAGTTGCCTTTGAATTTTTCTTTGTCTCGCCCATATTATTCGATACCTCCTGCAGCGTATTTCATTATCTCTTCCTGTGAAAGCTCGTCCTTTGACAGTTTCTTAACAAGTCTTCCGGCTCTCACAACACACACGTTATCGCACATGTTGATGATCTCAGGAAGCTCACTGGATACCATGATTATCGCTATGCCTTCCTTTGCTAGTTCATTGATTACCGTATATATCTCAAATTTTGCATTTACGTCAACACCTCTGGTTGGCTCATCCAGAATGAGCACATCCGGCTTGGTTGCAAGCCATTTGCCCAGAACCACCTTCTGCTGGTTTCCGCCTGACAGGCTGCCCGCCTCAATCTCAGGCGATGCCGCCTTTATCCTCAGTCTCTGTGAATAATGGTCAATTACCTCGCCTCGTTTTCTCTCACTTATAGCGATTCCATTCATATAGAATCTGAGGGATGAAAGTGTGAGGTTAAATGCCACGCTGTTGCCAAGTACAAGGCCCTGTTTCTTTCTGTCCTCCGGAACCAGTGCTATGCCTGCCTTGATAGCCTGCATTGGATTCTTGAAGTGAACCGGCTTTCCTCCGAGTATCACCTCTCCCGATGTGAGCCGTGTTGCGCCAAATATCGCCTCCATGATCTCACTTCGTCCAGCACCTACCAGACCTGAGAATCCCAGGATCTCGCCCTTATGTACTGAAAAACTTATATCTTCAAAGACACCTGTCTGAGAAAGATTCTTTACCTCCAGAGCGACCTCTGCCTTGTCCATGTCGCAGTAATCTCTTGCATAGAAGCTCTCTAGATCTCTTCCTACCATCATCGCAACCAGCTCATTCGGGCTTGTCTCTGATGTCTTTTTTGTTCCTACGTATGCACCATCCCTGATGACGGTAACTCTGTCAGATATTCTGAAGAGCTCCTCCATTCTGTGGGAGATGTAGATTATACTTACCTTTTTCTTTCTGAGATTTTCAATGATCTCAAATAACTGCTCAACCTCCTCATTTGAAAGTGATGAGGTTGGCTCATCCATAACTATTATCTTGCCGTTGAATGAGACCGCTTTAACGATCTCCACCATCTGCTGCTGTGCAATGGTCAGATTTTCTACTATTGTGTCTGCCTTTATATTCACACCGAGGGATGATATCATCTCCTCTGCTCTTCTGTTCATCTCTGCAAAGTCCAATGTTCCAAGCTTTGTCCTTATCTCTCTGCCGAGAAACAGGTTCTGTGCCACCGAAAGATATGGAACAAGTACGATTTCCTGATGTATTATTCCTATACCATTCTCTCTGGCAGCCGGAACTCCGTTGATCTTGACCTCCTTGCCATTTACCTTGATGATTCCGCTGTCGGGCTGGTAAATTCCGCCGAGGACCTTAATCAGTGTGGACTTTCCTGCACCATTCTCACCGAGCAGTGCGTGTACCTCTCCCAGTTCAAGGGAAAAGTCGATGCCGCTTAAAGCATATATTCCAGAGAAGCTTTTCTTTATCCCTATCATTTCCAGAACTGTCTGTCCCATATTAAACCTCCAAGTTTCTATATCAGATCATTTGTTGTCTTGCTGTCATTTTTCGGGATTACGGCCGGAGATCTCAGATCCCCGGTCTCTCCCATGTTATATACATCTACATTGTGTCATATCTGCCAATTCCGGGTTCAGCTCCTCACTATTATTTTTGGAGCCGGTCCGGCTTTACTGCCAGTCGTTAACTGTCTTTTCAGCCTCATCCTTGAGTACAAGGTGTGAATCAAGATATACCTTCTTCTCGTCGATGGTCGTATCTCCGCCTACATACTTCTGTGCTGCGTTGAATGCATACTCTGCAATCTGTACAGGAACCTGACATGCAACTGCTGTGAACTCACCGTCAATGAGTGCCTGCTTACCATCTGGTGAAGCATCGATACTGTACACACCGATCTTACCAGTCTTATTTGCTGCCTTAACTGCTGCTGCAGCGCCGAGTGCTGATGGATCATTGATGCAGAAGAATGCCTGAAGATCTGTGTTTGCTGTGATGATATCCTCTGCAAGACTCATTGATGCATCAAGTGCAGCCTCGCCATCCTGCTGTGCCACAATATTGAACTTGTCCTTGTTGTCACCGAGTCCATCGAGGAAACCATTTACACGGTCTACACAGCTCTCATTTGATGGGAAGTCAAGGATCGCAATGTCTGCTCCATCCGGATAATCCTTAGCCATCTGCTCACCTACAAGCTGTCCTGCCATGTATGCATTTGTTCCAACGAACTGTGTTACAAAGTTCTCTATATCATCCTCGATAACTGCTGTATCTACATTGAAGATTGGGATTCCTGCATCTTTGATCTCTGCAAGACCAGATGTGATACCTGCTGAATCAACTGGGATGATGAACACTGCATCGTATCCACTGTTTGCCACGTCTGATAACTGGCTGAGCTGTGTGTTCAGATCGTAGTCAGGATCAAGACATGTATATGATATTCCGTTCGCATCACAGAGTTCCTTGAGCTTTGCATCTATTGAACTCTGGAATGTGTTGTTAAGTGTGTTTGTACAGAATGCAAATGACAGGTCGGATGACTTCGTGCTCTCCTGCTTTGTACCTGATTCAGATGAACCGCCGTCCGATGCGCCTCCTGCTCCTGATCCACAACCTGCCAGTAAACTGAGTGACATGCACAGGCATGCTCCAACTGCTAATAACTTCTTAATCTTTCTCATAATTTTTACCTCCAATATCATGTATTTCGTTTTTGCTAACTCGTTGTCGAAAAACTGTTATTAACCGGTTTTATTTACGTAAATTTTTAACTGTTTTTCGTCCCTTGTATGTTTAGATGATATATCCTTTGTCTGTTATTGTCAATAATTAGTGTTTTATTTATTATTTATTCGTCACTGTGCACAAATAACATTCATTTGCATTATACGCTTCGCAGACTGTTTATTATTTTTTACGTAAATATTCGCGTAATTATTCCGGAGTCTTGTGTATAAACGCAAAAAATCCTCCAGAGAGTTACATTTTTCTCTCTGGAGGATTTCATATCACCCAAGTCTGTCCGGCATGGACTCATGGAAGATTTCCTTCCAT
>OBAQ01000937.1_pt1 | contig 22747 bp, 18 predicted proteins | sample 1517821 | NCBI WGS metagenome assembly OBAQ01 (sample SAMN04571705, study PRJEB22368) | human gut metagenome | biome: human gut; material: stool | host: Homo sapiens | place: Luxembourg | collected 2012-09-27
ACATCACGCAGCTTGCTGTTGTTTGCCGGATCTGCTCCGCCTTCCTTTACTGCAACTGCGATCTCACGGCCGATACGGGTAAATACTTTTCCCTTTGCGGCATCGTTCTTTTCCTTCTTATGCTTAATATTGGCAAATTTAGAATGTCCTGACATTTTTAACGCTCCTTTGTGACTTAAAACTATATGTTTGTTTAACTAATTTATCTTATCATGTATTTTTCAATCTTGCAAGTATAATTTGAAAGACCCGCTCTATCTATGTACGGGTGATATCCAGGCTGACGCGCAGTGCTTCGTCTATCTGGCGGATCATATCCTCCTCCAGATGACATACCTTTTCGCGAAGGCGCTGTTTGTCTATCGTGCGAAGCTGCTCTAGTAATACAACTGAATCTTTTACGATGCTGCAGCAGCGTGAATCGATTACAACATGCGTTGGCAGCTTTGCCTTTGACATGCGCGATGTAATGGCGGCACAAATCACTGTCGGGCTGTGCCTGTTTCCCATATCGTTTTGTATAATAAGTACCGGGCGGACACCACCCTGTTCAGAACCTACCACAGGGCGAAGATCCGCATAATAAATATCACCTCTACGGATTACCATATATGCACACTCCAATTTCTTTCAGGATATTCTAAGTATTTCCATATTGGAATTTCTTATTCATCCTGACAGATGCTGTTATTGTATGGTATGTGCATATATTGATCATCGCAACAATTTAACGCTGTGCTTTGCACTCCCGCATCTTCAAAAACATTCGTAATACGCTTTGCTTACTCATGTTTCTGACCTTTTGACTCTGATTACATAAAATCACAGTAATCATCTTCGTTATAATCCTTGCTTCCGACTACTTTGCCGTGGCGGTAATAAACTCTTGGAATACGTTTTCCAAGGTCACACAAAAGTTCATAATTAAAGCTTCCTGCAAGTTCAGAAACCTCCTCAGCGCTCAGCTCATTATCACCGCTTTTTCCAATGACAACTACCTCATCGCCTTCTTTTGCTTCTGGAATGTCGCTGATATCTACCATTGTCTGGTCCATGCAGATACGGCCCAAAATCGGAGCTTTCTTTCCATGGATCAAAATACTTCCCTTATTGGAAAGTGCTCTTGGATAACCGTCTCCATAGCCGATTGGAATCGTAGCTACCACAGTTTCATGATCTGTTACAAATGTTGCTCCATAGCCGATTGCTGTACCTGCCGGAACAGTCTTAATATAGGCAATCTCAGACTTTAGTGTCAGTGCCGGTGTAAGCGATACAATATCCTTTCTGACTTCCTCTGACGGATAATAGCCGTACAGAGAAATACCAATACGAAACATATTGCCCGGCGCATTTGTCATCCAGATACCTGCGGCTGAATTAGCACAATGGCAGATTGGAGGACAGCACCCTGCCTCTTTTAAGCTCTCTACTATCTTTTGAAAGCGTTTTTGCTGCTCAATAGCGCCCTGATTTTTGATCATATCAGCAGTTGCCATATGAGTAAAAATGCCCTCTGTACAAATATTCTCCTGAGTTGAAAGCCATTTTACAAAAGAAAGTGCATGCTCTGGTGTCATACCAATACGGCTCATTCCCGTATCTACTTTTACATGTACATATGCTTTTTTGCCCATCTTCTTTGCCGTCTCAGAAAGAAGCATTATCTTCTCTTCCTCAAAACCGGCATAACGAATTTTATGATCAACCAGATCTGCAAAGCGTTCCGGATGAACATAACCGAGCACCAGAATGGGCTTTGTGATGTTATGGCGGCGCAGATTTAATGCCTCGTCAATTGTGGCTACGGCATAGCCCCATACCAGATCATCAATTGTTTTTGCAACTGGTACGGCTCCCAGACCATATCCATCTGTTTTAATAACACCGCAAAGCATTGCCTCTTTTGGAACATTATCTCTAAACGACTCCATATTGGCTCTTATGGCATCAAGATTAACCTCTGCCCAGACTCTGTGATAGTTATGCATATCCTTATACCTTCTTCCTGCTTGTTTGTATCAGCACTTTTGATAGCCCATCTGCCAGATCACGCGCGATCATACTGTATGGGCTCTTTTCCTTTGCCGCCTCATCACCAGCTGCGCCATGCAGCCAGACACCAAGAACAGCTGCCCTCTCGGCAGACAGCCCCTGTGCGGCAAGCGACGCGATCACGCCTGTCAGTACGTCACCGCTTCCGCCTGTTGCCATACCGCTGTTTCCGGTAAGATTAAGATATCTGTTTTTTTGTGTTAGAATGACTGTGCGAGCATCCTTGCAGACACATATGCATCCAAACTTTTTTTGTAATTCTTCTGCAAAAGACAAAAGATTTTTAGCTGCCTCCTTCGCAGATGAGTTCATTAAGCGACCAAGCTCACCTGGATGCGGCGTAAGAATAACATTTTCTCCAAGGTATTCTGCCTGATCAATATTTGTTCTCATTGCAAGCAAATTTAAGGCATCTGCATCAATAACAATAGGGCAATTTTGTGATTTATTCCACTCTAAGACCATATCCAAAAGCTTTTTTGCTAAGGTATCGGTTGAAAGTCCTGGTCCAATCACAATAGCTTTTGCCTTTGGAAGTACCTCTTTTTGCAGATATGACAGCTGTTCTTCGTCTTCATCTTTTGGAATTTCAGAAATACAATGTAGCACTGCCTCTGGAAGCAGCTGCTGCAGAACCAGACGATTGCATTCAGGTGTGACAATATCGACAAGACCAGCTCCTGTGCGATAAGCAGCAAGTGCCGACAAATATGCAGCTCCTGCCATGCCGCTGCTTCCTGCAATAATCACAACACGGCCAAACGTCCCTTTATTGCCCCACAGACAGCGGCTGCCAAGCCAGTCTTTTGCATCAGATTTTTCAAGACAATTAAATGGCAGTCCGTCTATATGATAAACTGCCTCATTTGGCATACCTATATCGCATACGATTGTCTTATCTGATAATGATGCACCAGGATATAGAAACTGACCTACTTTTCCATAGCCAAACGTGATCTGTACATCTGCCTTAACACATGCACCGAGCACCTGTCCGCTTTTTGCGTCTAAACCAGAGCATATATCAACAGCAACGCCATATGCATCGCACTCTTTTTTATGTTCGTTCCACTCTTCAATAGCAGCGCGGTAAACTCCACTCACACTGCGCGACAAGCCAACGCCAAATAGAGCATCCACATACACCTGCGCCGGCACATAAAGATTTGAAAGCTCTAATCTGTACTCTTCTTCATCCTTATCATCTGGCTCATAAAAGTATTGCACAGGCAAAATATCCATTTTGTCTAAAAGCGCTTTTTGATAAAGCCATTCCTTCGTTGCCTTCTCGATTTGTCCAATAGCAGCGATTCTAACAGACCAGCCGTTTTGTGATAGGATTCTTGCCATTGCCAGTCCATCAGCACCATTATTTCCCATGCCGCACATAATAAAGACGCGTCCTGGTTTTTGCACTGACATGATGTGCTGTGCTGCACAAAGTGCTGCACGCTCCATCAAAATCAGGCTTTCCATTCCAAACTCTTTAATTGACCATGTGTCCGCCTGCTTCATCTGCTTTCCTGTCAACAGCTGCTTCATGATTAATCCTCCTGATTGCTAAGACGATATGAAATACGCATCAGACTCTCTGACAAATGAACATTTTCTACAACCACATCATCTGGTACACGAAGATCGGTGTGGGCAAAATTCCAGATACCGCGAATGCCAATCTTAATAAGTCTTTTTGCTGCCGCCTCTGCTCCTGCCTTCGGAAGAGTCAGTGCTGCAATCTGAACGTCATTATTTCTGATATAATCTTCCAGATCATCCATTGAATAAACTGGAATGCCACGCACAGTCTTTCCCTTTAACTGTGGATTTGTATCAAACATTGCCTTTGCAACAAAACCACGACGCTCGAAATTTGCATAGTTTGCAATCGCCTGACCAAGATTTCCTGCACCGATTATAATTAAATTGTATGTCCTATCAAGCCCCAATATTTTTCCGATTTCATGATAAAGATACTTTACATTATAGCCGTATCCCTGCTGTCCGAAGCCTCCAAAATTATTCAGATCCTGTCTAATCTGTGATGCCGTGATCTGCATTCTTTTGGATAATTCTCCAGAAGAAATTCGCTCTACGCCCTCCTGCATAAGTTCTCCCAGATAACGATAATACCGCGGCAGCCGTTTGATAACAGCTCTGGATATTTCTCTATGCTCCATGATGTCTCCTTTTTAATTGCTTGTGAATTTATTTTATTATCTGCTTTTAAGTTTTAAATTAAATACTGCTTAAAAACAAATGAATGCAGCCTTAAGGGCTGCATTCTGTGCATAACTGCGTACTATTTGTAATCTCTCCACTCCATATCACCTCGGTCAAGACACAATACAAGTGACTCTGCGGTGGCGATGTTTGTCGCCAGAGGGATATTATACATATCACACAACCGTGAAATCTCAGCCAGATTCATACTTTCTGCATCCTGCTCTAAATCAGCACTGTGAAAAAATATAACCAGATCGATATCATTGTTTGCGATCATATTTTGCATCTGCTTCGAGCCTCCCATCTGACCCGGAAGCAAACTGGTCACTTTCATGCCTGTCGCTTTGGCAATGTGGTTTGCTGTCGCATTGGTCGCAATCAGCGTATGCTTCTTAAAAATGCCTTTATACGCAATGCAAAAACTTTCCAGCAGCGTCTTTTTGCTGTTATGAGCGGTAAGTCCAATGTTCATATCTAATCCTTCCTTTCCACATAGCTAAGAAGAATTATATCATATCTTTTCAAAAAGTCTATATTTTTTGATGTTTTTATCAAAAAAGAGCAATTTACACAAAATAGCACAACACTTTTTGTAAAACTACATTGTCTGATTTTCCATATTCGACAGTTTTTCAGCCTGATCTGCTGCTGTCAGACTGTCAATCAGTTCAAAGAGATCACCATCCATAATGGCATCAAGTTTATAAAGTGTCAGCTTGATTCTGTGATCTGTCACGCGGCTCTGCGGAAAATTATAAGTACGAATTTTCTCAGAACGGTCTCCTGTTCCAATCTGGCTTCGTCTGTACTTTGCCTGCTCATCCTGCTTCTTTGCTGTCTCAAGCTCAAACAACTTAGCACGAAGTACCTTTAATGCCTTATCTTTATTTTTAAGCTGAGACTTTTCGTCCTGACAAGAAATTACGATTCCTGTTGGAATATGAGTCAGACGTACAGCTGAATCTGTCGTATTGACACACTGGCCGCCATTTCCTGATGCACGGAATACATCAAACTTGCAGTCATTCATATCAATGACAACATCGACATCCTCTGCCTCCGGCATGATTGCAACTGTTGCTGTTGACGTATGGATTCGTCCGCCGCTTTCTGTCTCAGGCACACGCTGAACACGATGCACACCGCTTTCGTATTTAAGTCTGGAATAAGCACCCTGTCCGGAGATCATAAATACAACCTCTTTCATACCGCCAATACCACTCTCATTTACACTGATCAGCTCACTTTTCCAGCGGTTTCTCTCTGCAAATCTGCTGTACATACGAAACAGATCTGCGGCAAAAAGTGCTGCCTCATCTCCGCCTGCACCAGCACGAATCTCAACAAATACGTTTTTCTCATCATTAGGATCTTTTGGAAGAAGCAAAAGCTTTAACTCTTTTTCAAGCTCAGGCATCTGTTTTTTTGCCTCAGCAAGATCTTCTTTTAAAAGCTCGCGCATCTCTTCATCACGCTCTTCCTCTAAAAGCTCCAGATTTTCTTCAATGCTTTTTTTTGTTTTCTTATACTGTGTATAGGTCTCCACCAGAGGGGCAAGCTCGGCCTGCTCCTTCATAAGACGGCGAAATTTTTCCGGATCAGATGTAAGTACCGGATCACCCAGTTCATGAAGAAGCTCCTCAAAGCGGATTAATATATCATCCAAACGGTCAAACATAAATAACTCCTCTTTTCTATTATTCATTCACATTTTCTACTTACAGACGCGGCTTAACGATTGTTTTGTAAATCACATCTCATCCAGCACGCCCCACACCACGCGGTCAAGTCCTGCAAGATCGCGCACAAGAGTTGGCTTTGAAAAACCATTTTCGCGAAACAGCTCTGCCACCGCTTCCCACTGGTTATAGCCAATCTCGACAAAAAGTGCGCCGCCCGGATTTAAATGATCTTTTGCAGTTTCAGTCAGACGCCTGTAAAAGATAAGCCCATCTTTTCCGCCTGATAAAGCAAGCATAGGTTCATTATCCTTTACCTCCGGCTCTAACCCTAAAATTACATCGTCTTCAATGTAAGGTGGGTTTGACACAATCATGTCAAATCGCCCTGGCACCTGTTCGAGTAAATCACTCTCAAAAAACTGCACCGATGCATGATTGTCTGCTGCATTTTTCTTTGCCACCAAAAGCGCTGCACTTGAAATGTCGGACGCTGTCACCTGTGCAAAATTTCCGTAATGAGCGAGCGACACAGCTATGCAGCCACTTCCCGTGCACACATCAACAAGACTTGCCCCTGGCTTATCCTTTGCATATGAAAGCACTGTCTCTACAAGCGTCTCTGTATCCTGCCTCGGTATCAAAACAGCAGGGGTTACAGAGAACTCTAACCCCATAAACCCCTGCGTCTTTGTCAGATACTGAAGTGGAATACGCGCTGCGCGCTGTTTTATAAACTCACGATACTGTTTTATCTTCTCTTTCGATTCCACAATTTGTCTGCGATTTAAAAAGAAGAAACTCTTTGTAATCGAAAAGCAGTGCTCCATAAGAAGCCATGCGTCAATGTCTGCATCTGGTACATTTGCTTTTGTAAGTGTATCTTTTGCCTCGCTTAAAAGCTGTCCCCACGAAATTATTTCATCATTTGACAATTGATTCTGACTTTGTATTTCTTTCTGTATCTGATTATCTTCCATCAATTAAAGTTTGCCTCCTCATATGCCTTCCAGTCAAATACGGCCTCTACTGCACAGATAGCTACCTCTGCCATCTTTTCATCTGGCTCCTTTGTGGTCAGTCCCTGAAGCATTAAACCTGGCTTACTTAAAAGATTAACAACTGGATTGTCACTGTTTCCGGCAAGACGCAAAAACTCAAAAGAAACGCCGGCGATTACCGGAATCAAAAGGATTCTTGATACCAGACGAAGCCACAATGTCTCCGGACGAATCACCAAAAAGAAAAGAATACTGATAACCATGACAATTAACAAAAAGCTGGTTCCACAGCGCTTATGCTCCTTAGAGCTTTTCATAACATTTTCTACTGTTAATGGCAGTCCATGCTCAATACAGTTAATACACTTATGCTCTGCACCGTGATACATATATGTTCTTTTGATATCTGGCATCAATGAGATCAATCCCACATAGGCAATAAAAATAGCAATACGAAGCACACCTTCAAAAAGTGCCATCCAAATACCATTTCCAAGAAGTGGCTTCATAAGTGTGGATACCCATGTTGGAAATACCATAAAAATCCCCATCGCTAATATGATAGAAATAACCATGGTCAGGTCCATAATTACTTTTTCTGCTTTATCGCCAAACTTTTTCTGAAGCCATTTTTCAAAGCGTCCCGGTTCTTCTTCCTCGCCGTCCTCCATAAAAAGACTTGCTGAATAATTTAAAGATTTCATGCCAAGTACAAGTGAATCCACAAAGCTAAAGATTCCTCTTATAAATGGAATACGAAACAGCTTACACTTTGATCCCACGCCCTTGTATGTTTCTTTTTTTACTTCAATTTCTCCATTTTCCTTGCGAACAGCCACACTATACTCGCTGCCGTTTCGCATCATAATTCCTTCCATGACGGCCTGGCCGCCAATTCCTGATGACTTCATCCGCACTCCTTTGTTTGTCCTTAAACGACAAAAGAGGTTGAGATAAAAATCTCAACCTGCTTCAGTCAACATCATTCACTCTTTAAACCATATTTACGGTTAAACTTATCAATACGTCCGCGTGCGGAAGTTGCCTTCTGCTGGCCAGTGTAGAACGGATGGCATTTAGAACAGATTTCAACGTGGATCTCCTTCTTTGTGGATCCGGTAACGAACTCGTTGCCACAGTTGCAGGTAACCTTTGCCTGATAATATTCTGGATGGATTCCTTCCTTCATGAGCTCACCTCTTCTTCCTTGTGATGGTTCCCAACCATCATCATAGTCATAATAATTTACGCGCACTTGACACTGTACGAACACAGCGCTTATAACGCAACAATAAAATCATAACACAAAACATTCCTCTGTGCAAGTACTTATTTTATTATTTTTATAACAATTTTTTCATGGCAAACTCATAGATTTCTTTGCTTGCTTTTTCCCAATTGTCGCACATTTTTTCAGCCATCTCCTCTGTCGCTGCCGAAAGCTTTAACTCAATTAGCGTATTCTTGCCTTCCTTTACGACACAATCAATCTCAAAATCATTGCTTGCCGTACTCTTATAATAATTGGCCAGCACAGAATTTTCTGTTCTAAGCTTAAAATTGTTTTCCTTTAAGAAATCATCCATGTCCTGCTTGACTTCGCCTGTTATTTTATTTTCAAAATAAAAGAGCACCTCTTCGCCCTCTTTTGTCAGCTCGTAGCGTGATGTATTTCTGATTGTTTCCTTGTGAATCAGAGAGGTTCCCAGCAGTTCATTGATCACCATCTGAAAGGTAAAATAGTCTGTATACGATTTACTCACAAAGAACTCAGACATCTGCCCGTTTGACAACGGATAATTCACCTTTTTCAATAAATAAAGTATCATCAGTTTATATAATGTCAATGGTTCTGCCATAATCCAATAGTTCCTTTCTATATATCAGCCCTGCTCTTTTAAAAAGCAGCCTTGGTATATTCCCCGTGTCTTCAATTCATGATGAATACAGTTAAGCACACTGCGCTTTGCCCGGCTCCACAGCGGTGAAATCAGCTGATTTGACGGACCATCTCCTGTCAGCCTGTGAATGACAATATCTGGTGAAAGTGCACCGATGCAGGAAACAACAAGATCCACATATGCTTCCATAGACAATGTCTGAAACTTTCCGGCACGAAATTCATCTGCAAGGTCAGTATTTTCAAGCACATGAAGAAGCTGCAGCTTTATTCCAAAGATCCCTGCATTATTCAGATAACGAATAGTTTCGAGCATTTTTTCCTTATCTTCGCCTGGAAGACCAAGTATCACATGAACGATTACAGGAATCTGTGCATCATTAAGACGCTTTAATGCGTTTTCAAAGCATGTCAAATCATATCCACGTCTAATATAGGCTGCCGTGTCCTCGTGTATTGTCTGAAGTCCCAATTCTACCCACACTGGCTTTCTTTTGGAATATTCACAAAGAAGTGAAACAACATCCTCTCCCACACAGTCTGGTCTTGTCGCAATATCCACCACCGCAACCTTTTCATGTAAAAAAGAAGGTTCATAGACACGTCTTAAATAATCCAAATCTGCATATGTATTTGTAAAAGCCTGATAATATGCAATATACTGCTTTGCATGAAAGGAGCCAAGCTTTTCAATCTGACTGTCGATCTGCTCTTTAATTGACAGCGCTCTGCTGCCTGCAAATTCACCTGAACCGCCTCTGCTGCAGAAAATACATCCGCCGCGCCCGATTGTTCCATCCCTGTTTGGACAAGTAAAACCGGCATCTAACGATGCCTTATAAGTCTTTGAACCAAACGTTTGCTTCAGGTAATAATCAAGCGAATAATACGGTTTTTCTCCCCACAGCATCTTTTTCCTCCTTCACACGTGACGCACTATAGAATAATGATATCAATTTTACATACATTCGTCAAGTTTTGGTTTATTTTTTTACTTTACTTTTTGCCATTTCATTCGTATAATGATAGTGCGATGTTTCGCTGCAGCTATGCGAATGCTGCATCATTTCGAAAGGTGAAATTAAAAAAATATTATAATTTGTATTTTGTCTGACAAAAACATGAGAAAGGCATGGTTATTTATGCGTGAAAAATTAAAATCACTTCCGCTCACTGAGCTAAAACAGATTGCGAAAGAAAATCACATTAAGAACGTTTCTACTCTGCGCAAGGCGCAGCTGATTGATGTAATTCTGGAAAAACTTAGCCCGGAACAGGCACAGACGCCGCAAACACAAAATGTTCAAACATCTGATACGGCTTCATCCGACAACGAACTTGTATCGGCATCTTCTGAGACAAATTCCACTGATACAAAGACAGCTTTATCAGAGACAGATTCTTCACAAATGAGCTCTGCTCCATCTTCTTCTGATGATGTACAGGATTCTTCTGCTGAAAAACTTGCTGATCCAACAGCACAAAGAGAGCGCCGCTCCTATGCTGCTTCTGCAGCTTCCTATGCTGCCGCAAGAAATAATTTTTACAGCAGGAATAATTCCTATTCCTCCTCTTCCTTTAAGGATCTTCGCCAGTCAAACGCCCACACGGTTCATCCGCGTAAGCCACGTGTACGAAACGGTCGCCCTGATTCTAACTGGCGTGAGGATTCTGTAAACCGCTTCGATACTACAAGAAATGATTCCCAAGGACGCTTTGATAATACAAGAATAGATTCTACAAGCCGCTTTGATAATACAAGAATTGATTCCTCAAATCGCTTTGATAATACAAGAATTGATTCCTCAAATCGCTTTGATTCTACGAGAAATGATGTTCAAAATCGTTTTGATAATACAAGAAATGATTCCCAGGGACGTTTTGATAATTCCGGAAGAGATTTTTCAGGCCGCAGTGATTTTTCAGTCAGAAATGACTACTCAAACCGCTATGATTCCAGAAATGATTATCAGAACCGCTATAACAATTCTTCAAGAGATTATACAAACCGCTACGATAATTATAGAAATGATTTCCAGAACCGTTTTGATTCCAGAAATGACTATCAAAACCGTACCGACTTTAATCGAAATGACAGAAATGATGCTATGAACAGAAACGATATGACAAACCGTACCGATGCTGTCAATCGCTTTGATTCAAGAACAGAGCTTTCCAGTCAGAATCGTTTTGATTCAAGAGATACATCTGCTCAATATTCTAATCGTTTTGATAACGCAATGCGTGATGATTTTGCAAACCGCTTTGATAATGATGGTGCTCTTCCAGAAGGATGCCAGCCGGCATGCGGTATTCTTGAGGTTTTACAGGAAGGCTTTGGTTTCCTTCGCTCTGCAAACTTCTTAACTGGTCAGCAGGACGTATATGTTGCGCCGTCTCAGATTCGTCGTTTTGGCCTTAGAACAGGTGATATGGTAGATGGTTTCCAAAAAGCAAATCCAGATGATAATAAATATGATGCTTTGATTCGCATCAATACAATCAATGGTGTTAATCCTGAGCTTTGTTCACACCGCCCGAATTTTGAAAAGCTTACTCCTGTTTTCCCTAACAGTCGTCTGTCTATGGAGGTTGAAGGCGGCTCCACTGCTCTTCGCATTGTTGATCTGATCAGCCCTATTGGAAAAGGGCAACGCGGTATGATCGTCTCCCCGCCAAAAGCTGGAAAGACAACGCTTTTAAAGGAGATTGCAAATGCTGTTACACACAATTATCCTGATATGCATCTTATCATCCTTCTTATTGATGAGCGCCCAGAGGAGGTTACAGATATCCGTGAATCCATTCAGGGAGAGCATGTTGAGGTAATTTATTCTACATTTGATGAAACACCTGAACATCATAAGCAGGTTGCTGAAATGGTTCTTGAGCGTGCGAAGCGTCTTGTTGAGCATAAGCAGGATGTTATGGTTTTATTAGACAGCCTGACTCGTCTGGCTCGCGCATATAATCTTACCGTGACTCCAAGCGGACGCACTCTTTCTGGAGGACTTGATCCGGCTGCACTTCATATGCCAAAGAAGTTTTTCGGCGCTGCCAGAAATATGCGTGAGGGCGGCAGTCTTACTATCCTTGCCACTGCGCTTGTTGACACTGGAAGCCGTCTTGATGATATGGTATTTGAGGAATTTAAGGGAACTGGAAACATGGAGCTTGTATTAGACAGAAAGCTGTCTGAGCGCCGTATCTTCCCGGCAATTGATATTACCCGTTCTGGAACAAGACGTGAAGATCTGCTTCTGACACCAGATGAACTTACAGCTGTTTCCACTATCCGCAAAAGCATAAGCGGACTAAAGAATGATGATGCAATTGAACAAATTTTAAATCATTTTGTACACACAAAAAATAACGCTGAATTTATTGAAACACTTCCAAAGGTAAGACAATAATATTGTAAATCTAAAAAAAGCAGTCAACTGACTGCTTTTTTTTAGATTATAACTATTCAACTGCTCGCTCAATTGCCCATAACACATCTGACAGCTCTTTGGCTGATACCTGTCCCGGTGCACTGGCTTTTCCCATGCTTCCAAAACTCATTACACTGCCAAATAAGCCGCCGCAAAGCCTGCTCACACATCCTGTGCGCCCCATTGACATTGTAATTAAAAGTGTCTCTGGATGATTCTCCTTCATAGTTCCTGTCGCCAAAAGAAGCGCTGCCACATCTGCAAGAGACTGAGGCATCACTGCTATTTTGCAGACATCTGCGCCGTAGCCTGCCATCTGCTCCATTGTTGTAATAAGATTTGAAGCTTCCGGTGTCTTTTTAAAATCGTGCTGTGATACAATCACACCGATACCCATCTGGTGTGCATGTTTTATCAATTCCTGTACACATGCCATTCCCTGACTAAGCTCAACATCAAGAAGGTCAACCACTTTGCTTTCTATACTATTACTTTCTATTATTTCATCAAGAAGTGCCTGGTAAGCTGTGGGAGTAATATCCCTTTCACCGCCCTCTCGTCTGCTTCGAAATGTTACTAAAAGCGGCTTTCCCTGCAGATTCTTACGAATTTTTTTTGCAAGCGCATTTCTCTTTCTTGGTTGAAACACGTCCTGATACCAATCGATACGCCACTCAGCAATATCTGCCACACTGCTTTTTCCAATGCGCACAGACTCTTCTAAAATCTCATTTTCTGTTTCATAAGCAATTGGTACACAGATTCGCACCTTTCCATCCTCAAGTGTTGTATTTCCTGCTCTCAGAACACTCATGCAAGCAATGCCTCCAATCTGCTTCTGATTGCACTAAGAAATTCCTCACTAGTTACTGTCTGTGCATTTGAAAGCGTTGTGATGGCAGACAAATCCTTTGTCATAATGCCAGACTCGATTGTATCAATAGTTGCCTGCTCTAACTTGTCTGCGTAATCACACAGCTTCTCTAAGCCGTCCATCTCGCCTCTTTTTCTGAATGCACCGCTCCATGCAAAAATTGTTGCAACTGGGTTAGTGGAAGTCTTCTTTCCTTCCTTATACTGATAGTAATGTCTCTGTACTGTTCCATGAGCAGCTTCATACTCGTAGCAGCCATTCGGAGATACTAAAACAGATGTCATCATTGCCAGAGAACCAAATGCTGTTGCTACCATATCACTCATAACATCACCATCATAGTTCTTGCAAGCCCAGATATATCCGCCCTCAGAACGAATTACTCTTGCAACAGCATCATCGATCAATGTATAGAAATACTCAATACCAGCCTTCTCAAATGCTTCCTTATAATCGCGATCATAGATCTCCTGGAAAATATCCTTAAAGGTGTGATCATACTTTTTGGAAATGGTATCTTTTGTCGCAAACCACAGATCCTGCTTTGTATCAAGCGCATATCTAAAGCAGCAATGTGCAAAATTCTCAATGGAAGCAACGACATTGTGCTGTCCCTGAATGATACCTGCTCCTGTAAAGTTGTGGATCAGCTCTCTTGTCTCCTCACCAGCTTCGTTTGTGTAAACAAGCTCTGTCTTTCCCGGTCCCGGAATCTTCATCTCAGTTGCCTTGTAGACATCACCATACGCATGTCTTGCAATTGTGATTGGCTTCTTCCAATTTTTTACAAGCGGTTCTACGCCTTTTACAAGAATCGGTGCACGGAATACAGTTCCATCTAAAATTGCACGAATGGTTCCATTTGGACTTTTCCACATCTCATGCAGGTTATACTCTGTCATTCTTGCTGCATTTGGAGTGATCGTTGCGCACTTAACGGCAACACCGTACTTCTTTGTAGCATTCGCACTATCAATCGTTACCTGATCACGTGTCTGGTCACGGTATTCAAGTCCCAAATCATAATATTCTGTTTTCAAATCAACAAACGGGAGAATCAGCTCGTCCTTAATCATCTTCCAGAGAACTCTGGTCATTTCATCTCCGTCCATCTCTACTAATGGAGTTGTCATTGCTATTTTTGTCATAATTTTCCTCCTCCTGCAGCTTCGAATGCTGACATATCTTCATGTGAAAACATTCACTTTGATAGTTTACCATGTTATTGTATCAAATGCAATCCCCTGATAAAAAAACAAAAGAATCTCCTGCCACGTTTTTCCCTGCTCTAATAGCTGGTACGCACAATTTTGTGATAACCCGATACCATGTCCATTTCCGCCGCCGCAAATCACATAGCCAGTCAGCGTATCCTGATTTGTCACAGGAATCAGGCAAAAAAAGGCACTGGGGAGATAATTTCCTTCGCTTAGTGATACTGTTTCCTCTGATTTATTTTGATATGTACGATTAGGTTCACTTAAAAGCTTTCTCATAATAAGCTCTCCTGCCACCAAGACACTTCCTTTTTCGTATGTAAGCTGAAGCCCGGATGCCATGCCTCCGGCAAAACGACCCGTCACCTGCACAGAGGTTAATGTTGAGCTGATGATCTTTTCTAGGCTTTCTCCTTCTGCCTTTATACATTCGCTTTGACTGGCGCTAAGCGCTGGAAGACGTTTTAAAAACAGTTCCTGCATTACATCAAGAGGAATCTCACAGCGCCACCTGTACCATGCCATATTTGACTCTAAGCCAGCTGCATTCTGATCCTGCAAAAATGCGCTGACTGTCGCCTCATCTGTCATATCGCGATCTGGCTCTCCTGTTAAATTAAGTGATTTCAGATAAGGAAGCGTCTGATTTCCAGACCATGCAAGGTTATCTGCAGTATAGCCGCATGAAGTTGAAAAATAATATGGCACGATTGGCGCACCGTCACGCGTCATTATCACGCCTGATGTAAGCTTTGCTCCCTGCGCTGAAATCTCCTGATAACCTGCACTGTTATACACCTGATAATCTACAGAATCATCTGCAAATGAGCCATAATTATCAATCGTTTTTTGGTGAAGAATACGTTCATATGCATATGTACGTGCACATACAGCCTGCAGCTTAGCTGCTTCTAATCCATAGGAAACAGGCATCTCACTTGGCACTACCTTTGAAACATAATCTTCAAGCGGCAGTTCATTTACAATCACAATGCCCTGTTCACCAAGATATAAATCAAGAACGCCTTCATATTCATGGCTGATTCCGCGCCTTAAGATACTGTCAATTATAACGAAGCCCCCCTCCGATGCCACACGAATCGATCCTTCCTGAAAAAATGGATGCTCCGGTGTTATCGTAACAGTCTGTCCGCCGGTAAAGATCTGCTCCTTTGTTCCAGACTGTATGTGAAATGTATCTGGACATGTTATGATTACCTTGGCATGCTCAAATGAGGTATTGTCCGAATTTTTCAGCTTGACACGCATAGATGGCATAGAAGATACAGCTTCCTCAGCTGGTTTTGTTTCTTCCTGATTTTGTGTCGCTGTTTTTTCATTTTCCTGTATACCAGACGTTGTTTCTTCTTGTGTCTCTAATAAAACACTTTGTTTACTTGCCGTCTGGATTTTTGTTTCATTCCAAATGGCATTTTTCCACAACACAAAAGCTGCGATCAAGATCTCTGCCGTTGCAATAGCCAGGCAGACGATATGGATACGCCTCACGCGGAAATTTTTCATGCTGACACCTCTGCCGCCTGTTTTTAATATTTACACAAGAAAAGAAAGAAGGCACTACTGCAGAATGCTCTGCTGTAATGCCTTCGTACGTTATAATTTTATCTTTTGTACTATCCCAGAGTGCCGTCCCTGCCCATTTGACGCCTAGCTAATGCTAGGTGGGCAACCGCAATCAAACTTCTGCCTTCCACTGCACAACGGAGGCCTGACATCTGCCTGACAATATAGGAATCCCGTATTAAGTCATGTAGGTTCAAATAAAAGCAAGACTTCGTACACCCCAGGATCTATTGTTAGTATAACATATTTTACAGAAAAATCAAGTAATCATTACATTTTTTTCTGTTCTTATTCTTCATCCCAGTCATCTTCTAGGATTTCATCGCCCCAGTCATCCTCGTCGGAATATTCTTCGTACTCGCCGTAGTCATCATATGATTCATCCTGATACTCGTCTTCGTACTCTTGTGGAGCTTCTTCACAGCTTTCTTCAAAAAAGCCTTCGTCTTCTGCATTTTCCTGCTCTGGATCATTGTCCCATTCGGCTTCTTCAATTTCCTGCGGCTCCCATACAGTATGTGTATCCTGCACTGGTACTGCTTCTTCTTTTGGCTCTTCTTTTGCTTCCTCTGCTGGACGTTTATTCTTGGCTGCCTTCTTTCGTGCTGCCTGATCTTTTTCGCTCTGCTTTACATGTGCCTTTGCTGTTTTTTGTGCACGCTGTACTTTTTCCTGTGCAGATATAGGTGTTGGAACAACTTCCTTTTCTTCGTTGTTTCCTGCTTCCTGCTCATACATATCGTCATCGTCGTCTTTGTTTCGTCTTCTGATTAATGTAACTGCAAGAATTGCAACAACAATCGCAATTGCAAAGATAACACCAATGATAACAATAGTTAAATTGTTAATGGTCAGCTGATAGCGGTATGTCTGCTGAGGAATGGTCGGGCCTGCTGCTGCAGTTGTTACCTGCTGATTCTGTGCGTTTGTCTCTGCTTCATTACTTTCATTTTCCTGTGCCTGTGATTCAGGCTGCGAAGCTTCTAAAGACTCCTCACTGCTTGTCACCTCTGCCTCATCTGACTCCTGTGAAGCCAAAACAGGTGCTGCTGACTTCTGATCATCTGTCAGTGTATTTACAACTTCGTATGTTCCTACAGGTGTGCCATCCTGGAAAATAAGATACTGTGAAGAGACATAGCCAACACCATTTGGTGTCTCAACCTGACTCCAGTTTCCAAATGTTCCAATGCGGTGAACTGCATCACCTGGCATTAAAGAAGCAATTCGCGGTGCTGATGTGCTTGGATACTGACGCACATTTAATCCGGAAACCAGATCATTTTGCGCCATTACAGAATCATCTGCTGCGGCATATACTTCCTGCTCGTTTCCCTGCACCTTTAAAAATGCATGGTCGAATAATGTCTCGGTATCGCTGTAGAAATTATCGTTATCTGATTTCATGATTACACAGATTAGATCCATGCCGTCACGATATGCTGCTGTAACCAATGTACGTCCTGCTTTTGCAGTATGTCCTGTTTTTCCTGCATACACACCTTCATATGGACGCGCACCATTAATCAGCTGATTTGTGCTGGTACAATTTCTCTCACCATACTTGTTTGTTGCCGGAATCGTGTAGGATGCTGTTGAATCAACATAGCGAAAAACATCATTTTTCAATGCTGCGTCAAAAATAATCGCCATATCGTGAGCTGTTGTGTAATGATCATCATCATCTAGTCCATGCGCATTCATGTAATGTGTATTGACTGCACCAAGCTCTTGTGCCTTCTCATTCATCATCTCAACAAATTTGTCAATGGAGCCTGCCGTATAAACTGCCAGCGCGCTCGCACATTCATTTGCGGAATTAAGCATAAGGCCAAACAGCGCATCACGCACTGTCATCTCCTCATCCAATATTGCCACTGGATTTAATGTAGAGCTGTTGCTGCTGATAGAATCCATAACCTCACTGTTAAATACAACAGTATCGTCAAGATCAGTACAATGCTCAAGTGTGACAAGTGCCGTCATAATTTTCGTGATACTTGCCGGGTAGTAACGATCATCCATATTTTTGGAATATACAATGGAGCCGTCCTTTCTGTTAATTACACAGTATGCCTCCGCCTTGACATCAGGACCATCCTGCTGTGCAAAGACGGATACGACAGACAGCATGCAAAGACATACTGCTACTAGTACTGCCGTTATTCTTTTCATTGTTTGCTTCATAATACGTAACCTTTCTTACGCCTTCCATTTTTCATTTTCTGTTGCTCATTATACATTATTTGTTTGTATTATGCAAGCACTATTCAAGTAAATGGCTTATATCAAGCTGTCCCCACCCCTGATGACTGCGCGGCAAACCTAGATTTTTCGCACTTTTCCAAAGCTTTAGCTTCACATTTGTATTTGTCATTTTGGGATAGCGTTCCAATAAAAGAGCTGCTGCACCAGATACCATAGGTGTAGACATGCTTGTTCCGCTCTTTACTGTATAAGGGCGGTCATCTTCCCCCTTCATTGCATTTGTTGCCACAATATTCGTTCCAGGTGCCACAATCTCTGGCTTGCAGATACAGGCGATTGTCGGTCCTCTTCCTGAATAATTGTGGTAAAATTTTCCACCTTCATCAATCATTTCTTTATCGTCACAAGATCCAACAGTAATAATTTTTCTGCTTATTCCAGGCGACGTAATATTATGCTGCTGCATACCTTCATTTCCTGCCGCTGAACAAATCACAAGACCACTGTCCCAAAGCGATTCTACTGCTTGGACAAGCTGCGAATTTTCCTTCTGTTTTTTAACTGAACCTACTGAGATATTTACAATCTGTATGCCAAGGCGTTTTTTATTTTCTTTAAGCCATCGAATGCCTTCAAGCATAGCTGACAGCCTTCCTTTTCCGTGAGCATCGAGAACACGTACAGACACGATTAAAGCCTGCGGTGCAATTCCCTGAATATGACCTCCAGAAAGCGTACCGTCACCTGCGATAATGCCTGCAACATGGGAAGGAGGAAATGGTATGACCGCAGTCATTTTCACAAATACCTACTCGGTGAAGCACCTTTGTTTTTTCTTCTGTACAAAAAAGAACATTTCTTCTGATATAATCGGTTCATGGACATGTGCTATCCTAATCCACTCTTCTGGCGGAATCTGTATCCTCGCTTGATTTTTGTAGCTGACTGTCCTTGTCTTTCCCTGCACTATTTTCCCGGTGTAACACTCGTTTGATAAAATCCGGTAAATGCTTCTGCTGCTCCAGCCTGCTTTAGCATCTGGGGATGGATATGCTTTTTGCTGACAATGCTTCACAAGCTCTTTGACTGGTGTGCCGTTTGCATATGCCTCGAATAGTTCTCTTACAATTGATGCCTCTGGTTCTTTTAATATTAGCTTATGTGAATCCTTTGGTGACTTTTGATAACCAAATGGAGCACTGCTTCCAATAAACTCACCTCGGAGAACCTTCTGATGCAGGATTTCTCGCACGTTTTCGGAAATCTCCTGGCAATACCACTCGTTTACAAGAGCATATATCTGTCTCGTCTTTTTTCCACTTCGACGCACTGCAATATTATTAATTTTGCCTGTATCTACGCCATCTGTCACACCAATAAAACGAATATTCAGGTGCGGCAGCTCCCGATGAAGGTACTGCTCAATATGTAAGAAATTCCGTGAAAAACGTGACTGATTCTTTGCCAGAATCACATCAAAATGGCCTTTTCTGGCATCTTCCATCATCTTAGCAAAGCCTGGGCGCATATCTGTCAAACCAGATATTGCTTCATCTGTATATTCTTTTACAATAAAAAAGCCATGATCATTTGCATACCGCCTTAAAAGTACCCTCTGATTCTCAATGCTCTCCTGTTTATCTTCTTTGCTCAGTCGAAGATATATTGCTGCTCGCATACATTCCCCCACCTTAAATCTTACAGGTCATACTCACCCTTTCTTTATTCTATGGCAGACATGCCATACTAATTCCGGCATATAAAAAAAGCACAGCAATCCGCAAATTGCTGTACTTTTTGTTTATAATATTTTTTCTTATACACCTCTAAATCGTCTTGTCTTTACCTTGATCGGCTTTGGCGGCTTGACATCATGGCGATGGTCATACCACTAGAAAAACTTATCGTAGCCCTTTGTTGCAAGATCAATAATCATTGGTGCGAAGTTTACTGCTGCCAATGTGACTATAACGCAGGTAAAGTTTAATCCAACTAGTTCCATAATACGCTGACCAATTACCATTGCTACAAGGTAAGCTGTCTGCATAAGGTAGATAACAAATTTGCGGTATCCTGTCATTGGCGAATATACCTGACGAAGTGTGATCAGATAAACCCATCCTGTTGCCAGTACACATACAGTTGAAAGCATCTCACGCGGCGTTCCAATTGAATGGCCAATATTGTTTATGATGGTAATCATTGCTGTAATAGTAATAGCTGCCGGCATTGACATTCGAAGCACCTCTCTGAAGAAATGCTTGTTGACCTTCTGGAAGCTTGGTTCTAGCTGCAAAAGCATCGTTGGAATTGCAACTGCACATCCGTTAATGACTGACAGCTGAATCGGCTGGAACGGATAATTCTGTCCAACAATGATTGTCAAAAGTGCTGTCAAAACAGAAAATCCTGTCTTAATTAAGAACATTGAAGCTGCTGCCTTAATATTGTTGATAACACGCCGTCCCTCATTTACAATATGTGGCAGTGATGCAAAGTCTGAATTTAACAATACCAGATTAGCTGTATTTTTTGCTGCCTCACTTCCTGATGCCATCGCAATGCTAACATCGGCATCCTTAAGTGCAAGCACATCGTTTACACCATCACCAGTCATAGCTACTGTACGGCCATTTTGCTTTAGAAGCCTTACCATCTGCTGCTTTTGCTTTGGAGTAACACGTCCAAAGACTGAATATTTTAAGATGGCATCCTCCATCTCCTCATCAGTATGGATCGTTGTGGCATCTATATATTTGTCGGCATCCTTTAATCCGGCGCGTGCTGCAATTGCCGCTACCGTTACAGGATCATCACCTGAGATTACCTTTAAGTCAACACCCTGCTCCTCAAAATAGCCTAAAATATCAGGTGCATTCTTACGAACAACATCTGTCATGAAGACAAAGCCAACTATCTCAAAACCCTCTGCTAACGTATAGTCTGTCATCTCATTTGGGCTGTGTGCAACTGTCAGCACACGAAGGCCCTCACTTGCATATGCTGCAATCTTTTCAAGCACTGCCGGATCTGCCTGTGGGAAAATAAACTGATATGCACCCATAAGGTACGTTCCTTCTCCCTCAAACACAACACCGCTGAACTTACGCTCTGACGAAAATGGAAGCACAAGCTTTGTGTTTGTTGACTGGTTTCTCTTATAATGCTGACGGAGTGCCTGAAATGTTTCATTTTCATCGCCAAGCGCTGCAACCATTCTGCCCATCAGCTGCTCTAAATCAACATCTTCCTTTACTGATTCCTCACCCTGCACACAAAGATGACCTTCTGTGATTGTTCCTGTCTTATCAAGACAAAGCGTATCTACACGCGCCAAAGTTTCGATACAAAACAGCTCACGAACAAGTGTGCTTCGTCTCGCCAGACGAACTGCGCCAAGTGCCAGCGCCACACTAGTCAAAAGTACAAGACCTTCTGGGATCATACCAAGCACTGCGGCTACTGTATCAAGTGCTGCCTGCTCATAGGTGCTGCCTGAGATCCAATACTGCTTTGCAAATAATATAATTCCAAGCGGCACAATAATAATACTGATAAACTTTAAGATCGTATCCAGATTTCTCTGCAGCTCTGTCTTATAGCGCTTAAACTGCTTTGCCTCTGACGAAAGCTTTTCCATATAACAATCATGTCCAACTTCTGTCAGAAGACACATTGCCTTTCCTGATGTCACAAAGCTTCCTGACAGCACCTTGCTGCCGCACGTCTTATGGATTGAGTCAGACTCTCCTGTTAAAAGAGATTCATTTACATCCACCTCTCCATCCAAAATCACACCGTCCGCTGGAATCTGTCCTCCGCTCTTTAGCAAAATAACATCATCCTTTACCAGTTCTGAAACTGTTACAGACTTTTTCACACCATCACGTATTACATCTACATGACTTACTGTCAGGATCTTCAATTTATCAAGCGTAATCTTTGCCTTGATTTCCTGAAAAATACCAATCAGCGTATTTGCGATGATGATAAAGATGAACAGCATGTTTTTGTAGGAGCGAACAGATAAAACTAGTGCCAACAGCACTATATTGATAAAGTTGAAAAACGTCAATGTGTTTCCCATCACAATATCTTTAACACTGCGGTTGCTTGAATCCTGAATGGCATTTACCTGTCCGTCTGCAATACGCGCTTCTACCTCTGCCTGCGTCAATCCCTGAAAGCAAAGCTCTCCATTTGCTCCTGTCTGCACACGTGTGTGCTTTTTCGGGTCAAAGTCATCTGTGGAATTTTGCGGCTGCGGCTCACCACCAATCTCTGGCTGATCCACTTTCTGATCTACAGTCTCCTGATCAACAGATAATTCTTCGTTGTCGCCCATACTCTTTTTCCTTCCTTTCTTTTTTAATCTTTTATTAGTACATGCACTTTGTTATTTCTTTAATATATCTTAGATATCTTACTGATATATTAGCACTTTATTTTTTTATTTTCAAGTCGTTTTCTGATTTTATTTGACGAACTTTAAATCGTATTGATCTTTTATCATGTTTTATTTCATTGTATTGTACATTTCCATTCCATTTTCCCCCATATTTCCCTTATTGC
>OBAQ01000965.1_pt1 | contig 22212 bp, 16 predicted proteins | sample 1517821 | NCBI WGS metagenome assembly OBAQ01 (sample SAMN04571705, study PRJEB22368) | human gut metagenome | biome: human gut; material: stool | host: Homo sapiens | place: Luxembourg | collected 2012-09-27
GGCCCGACTCCTTGCGGTAGGCGTGGACGTTGCAGCCGTCGATGTCGCTGTCCGGGCGTGCGAAGTAGATGTACTCCATCGAACACATTTCGTGACGCTTGTACATCGAGTAGTCGCGGCTGCGGATGCCCTGTTTATCAATCGTCACGATCTCGCCCGGCTCGACGTCGCGCACGAACTCCGCGCCCAGCACGTCGAACGCGCACGTTTCGCTCGACACCACCCATCCGTCGCCCAGCTTGCCGATCGACAGCGGACGCAGGCCGTACTTGTCACGGCAGGCGTAGATGCGGTTGGCCGTCATAATCAGGAAGGCGAAAGCCCCTTCGAGCATGTTCAGCGCGTCGATGATCGAGAAGATGCGCGGCCGGTCGTGGTAGCGCGTCTCCTTCTTGATCAGGTGGGCCAGGATCTCGCTGTCGGAGGTCGACTGAAACAGGCTGCCCTTGTTTTCGAGGTGGCGGCGCAGCAACTCCGAATTGACGATATTGCCGTTATGCGCCAGCGCGAAGTCGCCCGTGTTGTGGCGGAAGAGGAACGGCTGGACATTCTCCATGCCGCCGCCTCCGGCCGTGGTGTAACGCACATGGCCGATGGCCGTGGAACCTTTCAGCGTGGCGAGTTTCGCCTCGTCGAAAACCTCCGTCACCAGCCCTCCGCCCTTGATGCGGCGGAACGTGCCGCTCTCGTCCACCGAGACGATGCCGGCCCCCTCCTGCCCGCGGTGCTGCAAGGCGTGGAGACCGTAATAGGTCAGCGACGCGGCGTTCGGCACTCCGTAGATGCCGAACACCCCGCACTCCTCGTGCAATTCACGGTCGCGGATCACTTCCATCATACTACCCGACGATTTTTTGCAGGCGCGCCAGAATCTCCTCGTAAGCCTCGCGGACCTTGCCCAGGTCGCGGCGGAAACGGTCCTTGTCGAGTTTCTCGTTGGTCGTGGCATCCCACAGACGGCAGGTGTCGGGCGACACCTCGTCGGCCAGCACGATCTCGCCGTCCGACGTCTTGCCGAACTCGATCTTGAAGTCCACCAACTTGATGTTCATCTTCAGGAACAGCTCCTTGAGCACCTCGTTGATCTTGGCCGTCATGGCGTACATCTCGTTCAGCTCCTCGTACGTAGCGGCGCCCAGCGCAACGGCGTGATGGTCGTTGATCAGCGGGTCGCCCAGCTCGTCCTTCTTGTAGCAAATGTCGAAAATGACGTTCGAGGGCTGCGTGCCCTCCTCGATGCCGAGACGCTGGGCCATCGAACCGGCGATGACGTTGCGCACGATCACCTCCAGCGGAATGATCGTCACCCGGCGGCAGACCTGATCGCGGTCGTTGATCGTCTCGATATAGTGGGTCTTCACGCCGGCCTTATGCAGCTCCTTGAAGATCAGGGTCGAAATGGCGTTGTTCAGCACGCCCTTGTTCTCGATCGTAGCTTTCTTGATGTTGTTGAAAGCCGTAGCGGCATCCTTGTAGTGGATGATGATCTTATCGGGATCGTCCGTGCGAAAAACCTGTTTTGCCTTGCCCTCGTAGAGCATTTCGAGCTGTTTCATGTTGTTTGGGTGTTTTTTGATTATTTGATTCGTTGTCTCATTTCATATTGAAGTCCACCACGATCGGACGGTGGTCCGAGGGGTGCCAGAAATTCGAAAGTTTGGCCGGGTCGCGGACCGGCTCGGTGTAGGCGTCGGTCACCACGTCGGCATGCGTGATGCGCTCGTAGAGCGGCGGCGTGCAGTAAACGAAGTCGATGCGCGACTTGCCGCCCGTCGTGGTCTTGAACTCCCCGGGATATTTCCCGGCGATCACGTCCACATAAGGCGTGTGCCGGAGAATGTAGTCGTGCACCAGGAAACGCGTGTCGCCCGCCGGATATTTGTAGAACCAGTTGTCGCGCGACGAACGCGCGTTGAAATCGCCCATCATCATCCAGAACTGCTTTTCGGCGCCCGGAACCGAATGGATCGTATGGTTGCAGATGTATTCCATCTCCATGCGGCGGTATTTGTCGCCGCCGTTCTCGGCACGGCTCGCATCGCGGTCTTTAGCCTCGAAGGCATACCCCTGCGGCCAGGTGTGAAGCGTTACGATGTTGACCGTCTTGCCGTTCTTCTCGATGCGCGCCCAGCCCGCTCCGTGCGTCACCACGCTGTCGGGTTTCGAGCCGACGATACGTTCGACGTTCTCGATCGGGTATTTCGACGTGATCACCTGCGGGTAATTGTCGCGGTGTCCGCCCACATACCAGTATTTGTGGCCGTAACGGGCGGCCAGTTCGCCCCAGTTCCCGACCAGATAACGGTCGGCGACATCCATCTTGTCGGCCGTGCCGGTCTTGTAGATCGACTGCGCCTCGCACCAGACGCAGACGTCCGGATCGTACGCCCTGACCCACTCCACGAACTTGTCGTAGTTGTCGCCCTGCCCGGACCACATTCCGTTCTGAATGTTCCAGTACAGCAGGCGCATGTTGTTTTTCGGGTTCTTCGGGTTTTTCCGGGCATGAACGCAGACCGGAGCGAGCATCGCCGCAAGAAGCAGCACGCCGCAAAATCGGAACAGGGAGGTTTTCATCGGTTATCGTTTTTTTAAGGTTATTGCACTTTGCGGAAATAGGCCACGGCATTGGCGAACAACGACTGCTGCTTGTTGCCGGCGATGTTCTTGAACAGGTTGTTTTCGTAACGCTCCGTGTGGCCCATCTTTCCAAGAATCAACCCGTTCTGCGAGATGATGCCCTCGATGGCGTACGACGATCCGTTGGGGTTCCAGGGAGCCTCTGCCGTGGGGTTCCCTGCGGCATCGGCGTACTGGAAGGCCACCTGCCCGTTGGCGAACAGCTCGCGGGCAAGCTCCTCGCTCACCACGAACTTACCCTCGCCGTGGCTGACGGCAATCGAATGCAGTTCACCCGGACGGAAGCCGCGGAGCCACGGGGAAGCGGTCGTCGCGACGCGCGTCGAGACGATCTGCGAAATATGACGGTTGACGTCGTTGCGGAACAGCGTCGGCGACTCCTTGGTGACCATGCCCAGACGTCCGTAAGGCAAAAGGCCCGACTTGACCAACGCCTGGAAACCGTTGCAGATGCCCAGGATCAGGCCTCCGCGGTCGGTCAAAGCGTGGATTTCGTCGCGAATATCCTTATTGTTCAACACATTGACAATGAATTTGGCGCTTCCGTCGGGTTCGTCGCCCGCCGAGAAACCGCCTGCGAGCACGAAGATGTGCGCCCGGCGGATATGCTCCTTCATTTCGGCGATCGAGCGCAAAACGTCGTCGCCGGCGATGTTGCACAAGACGCTCGTCCGGACCTCGGCCCCCGCCGCGCGGAACGCCTTGGCGGTGTCGTAGTCGCAGTTCGTGCCGGGGAACACCGGAATATAGACCACCGGGGTCTCGACCGCCTCGCCGGGATAAACGAACGTTTTCGGGGCGGGTGCGGAGGTCATCACCTCCGCCGAGTTCCGGCCCTTGTCGGGGTAAACGGCCGCAAATTTCTCCGTATTGGCCTTGTAAAGCTCTTCGAGCGGCATCTTCACCCCGTTGACCGTCAGCGCCTCCTCGGCGACGGTGAAGCCCAGCAGTTCGGCATGCGGATATTCCAACGTGCCCTCACACTCGACGAGGATCGAACCGTAGGCGTATTCATACAATTTCGGCTCGTCGAGGGTGATCTCCGCGCCGACGCCGTTGCCGAAAGCCATCTTGGCAAGGCCCTCTCCGACGCCGCCGAAGCCCACGGACCACGCCGAGAGGATTTTCCCGGACTCGATCCGCCCGCTGACGAACGCAAAGTTCTCCTTCAGCTGCGCCGTGTCGGGCATCCGGTTCTCCAGCGGAGTATGGCGGACGAGGTAAATGCGATGTCCTGCGCCTTTGAGGTCGGTGGAAATGACCTTCGAAGCGTCGACCGTCGTGATGCCGAAGGCCATCAGCATCGGCGGAACGTTGATGTCCTGGAACGTGCCCGACATCGAGTCCTTGCCGCCGATCGAAGGCAGGCCCAGTTCGACCTGCATCTTCAGCGCACCGAGCAGCGCGCCGAGCGGCTTGCCCCACGACTCGGGATTCCGGGTCATACGCTCGAAATACTCCTGATAGGAGTAGCGCATCCTCTCGTAACGCGCACCCGCGGCCACGACCTTCGCCGCAGCTTCCACGACGGCATAGGCCGCGCCGTGGTAGGGACTCCACGAAGCCACGTAGGGGTTGTAGCCGAAGGCCATGATGCTGGCCGTGTCGGTATAGCCGTCCGTGGGGAGTTTCTGCACCGAGACCTGCGTCTCGCTGCGCTGCATGCGGCCGCCGAAGGGCATCAGCACCGTCGAGCGGCCGATCGTCGCGTCGAACATCTCCACGAGGCCCCGCTGCGAGACGACATTGTTATCCTTGAGGTTGTTCGTAAAACGCTCGGCGAGGGTCTCCCCCGCCACTTCACGGGCAAAGGGATCGCGGTTTTCCACCGCGCCGATCCGCGCCTCGGCATAATGCTTCGCCCCGGCGCTGTCGATGAATTCGCGCTTGAGGTCCACGACCTTCCTGTCGCCGTTGAACATCCGCATGCGCGCCGTGTCCGTCACGTCGGCCACGTGCACCGCCTCGATGTTCTCCTCGCGGCAGTAGCCCATGAACTCCTCCATGTCCTTCGCCTCGACCACCACCGACATGCGTTCCTGCGATTCGCTGATGGCGAGTTCCGTGGAGTTCAGACCGCTGTACTTGGTCTTCACGCGGTCGAGGTAGATGTCCAGCCCGTCTGCCAGTTCGCCGATGGCGACGCTGACGCCGCCCGCACCGAAGTCGTTCGATTTCTTGACGAGGCGCGTCACCTCCGGACGGCGGAACAGCCTCTCGAGCTTGCGCTCCTCGGGGGCGTTGCCCTTCTGCACCTCGCTGCCGCAGGTTTCGAGCGACTTGGCGTCGTGCTCCTTCGAAGAGCCGGTCGCACCGCCGATGCCGTCGCGGCCCGTGCGGCCGCCGAACATGATGATTTTATCGCCCGGTGCGGGACGCTCGCGGCGGACGTTCGCAGCCTTCACGGCCCCCACCACAGCCCCCACTTCGAGGCGTTTGGCGACATAGTCGTCGTGATAGATCTCGCGGACATGGGTCGTAGCCAGTCCGATCTGGTTGCCGTAGCTCGAATAGCCCGCCGCGGCCTTCTTCGAAATGACGCTCTGCGGCAGTTTTCCGGAAAGGGTCTCCGACACAGGCAGGTAAATGTTTCCCGCGCCCGTTACGCGCATCGCCTGATAGACGTAGCTGCGGCCCGACAGCGGGTCGCGGATGGCGCCGCCCAGACAGGTCGAAGCCCCGCCGAAAGGTTCGATCTCGGTCGGATGGTTGTGGGTTTCGTTCTTGAACTGCAACAGCCACTTCTCGGTCCGCCCGTCTACATCGACGTCGATGTAGACCGAGCAGGCGTTGTTCTCCTCCGAGACCTCCAGATCGTCCAACAGGCCTTTCTGCCGGAGGTAGCGCGCGCCGATGGTCGCCATATCCATCAGGCAGAGGCTCTTGTGCTCACGCCCCAGTTCGCGGCGGATACGCAGGTACAGCGCCAGCGAATCTTCGATCTCCTCCTTGACGAACGACTCCTCGACGGTGATGCCCTCCAACTCGGTCGTGAAGGTCGTGTGGCGGCAGTGGTCGCTCCAGTAAGTGTCGAGGATGCGCAGCTCGGTTTCGTAGGGATCGCGCCCCTCCGAACGGAAGTATTTCACCACCTCGCGCAGGTCGTCGGCGTTCATCGCCAGACCCATCGTCTTGCAGTAAGGCTCCAGTTCGGAATCCGCCATCTCCCGGAACCCTTCGAGCGCCCCGACGGGCTTCACTTCGGCCTGCTCCATGTCGCTGAGCACCGAAAGGTCCTTCTCACGCGATTCGACGGCGTTGATGTAGTAATGCCGGATCTTCGCCAGCTCCCCGTCGGTCGTCTTGTCATCGAAAACGAGCAGCCTCGACGAGCGGATGTCGACCCGGGCCTCGGGATCGATCAGCCGCACGCAGTCGACGGCCGAAGCGGCGCGCTGGTCGAACTGCCCGGGCAGATACTCCACGGCGATATACTTGCGCCCCGCGAGGTCGAACGTGTCGGTCACCGAGTCGGTCACCACCTCGCCGAAAACCGTATAGCGGCTCTTTTCCAGCAGCTCTTCGCTGAAGCCGAAAAGGTCGTAGACGCAGAGCAGGCGCACCTCGCCCAGCGACAGGTTCAGATTGGTGTTCAGCTCGCGGCGCAGGCTCTCGGCCTCGACCCGGAAGCGGGGTAATTTCTCGACAAAAATGCGGTAATTGGTCGTATTATTCATTTATCTCTGTTTGTATTTCATTCATCGTTCAGCGGCTCAATACGCCGTTATCACGTCCTTTGGCCGTGTACGTAAGCGGCCTCCCCGGAGGGGACTTGCCTGCGGGACGGCTCGATCGGTTATTTCACAAAACGTCCGGCCCATTCGGCCTCGAACCGTGCGGCATCCATCCCCACGAACGTGATGTGGCCCATCTTGCGCTTGGGACGGTTCTCCGTCTTGCCGTAGAGGTGGACATATACGCCCGGGAGGTTCTCCGCGGCGATTCGCTCCGCGGCTTCGAGATCCTGTCCCAGAATGTTTTTCATCACCGTGGGAGCCACCGGCTGCGGCTCCTGCAAAGGCTCCCCGACCAGATAGCGGACCAGTTCGCGGAACTGGTTCGTGGTCGCGCCTTCGATGGTGTAGTGACCCGAGTTATGCGGGCGCGGGGCCATCTCGTTGAAGTAGATTTCACCGCCCTTGATGAAATACTCGATGGCCAGGATGCCCCGATAGCCGCAATCGCGCATGAAACGCTCGCTCTGGGCCTTCATGCGCGCCAGCACCCCGGAATCGACTTCGGCAGGTACGATGCACAAATCCAGAATCCCGTCGCGGTGAACATTGCGCCCCACGGGAAAACTCACGACCCGCTCGCCGTCCGCCACCATCACGATGCTGGCCTCGGAATCGAACGGCACGAACTCCTCCAGGATGCAGGGAACCGCAAGCAGGGGCAGCGCCCCGGCGATGTCGGCCTCCGTCTTCAGCACCCGCTGCCCGTGGCCGTCGTAGCCCAGCGTGCGGGTTTTCAGCACGGCGGGAAGCCCCAGCCGCCGCACGGCTTCGCGCAGCGACGCTTCGTCGTCCACGGCCTCGAAACCGGGCGTGCGCAGCCCGTGGTCGCGGGCGTTCGACTTCTCGCGCAGGCGGTCCTGCGAATCATAAAGGGGTTTGTAGCCCTGCGGGATGTTGTATTTCCCGCACAGCGGAATCAGAATATCCCCCGGTACGTTTTCGAATTCATAGGTCACCGCGTCGCTGCGGCGGCACAGTTCCTCGAGCGCCGCGGCATCGTCGTAGGCCGCAACGATATGATCGTCGCAAACGTTGAACGCCGGAGCGTCGGCCGCCGGGTCGAGGCACACGGTGCGCACGCCCAGTTCCCGCGCCTGCTCGGCGATCATCAGCCCCAGCTGACCGCCACCTATGATACCGATGGTCTTCATTAATCCGCCTTTATGTTGTTTATTCGTCATTCGTTGTTTTACTTTCGACCGTTGTCATTCGCGGCGTGCCGCCGCGTTTACCAGTCTGCCCCATCCCAACCCCCTCTCTCGGGAGGAGCTTGTCGCACGCGGTTGGAAATTTCCCAACTATATTTCAGCCTTCAGCACATCCGCGGTCTGTTTGGCGCGGAAGGCGTCGAGTTTCGCCGCCAGAGCGGCATCCTGCAAAGCGAGGATCGACACGGCGATCAGCGCGGCGTTCTTCGCCCCGTTGATGGCCGTCGTGGCCACGGGAACGCCCGCGGGCATCTGCACGATCGACAGCAGCGAGTCCAGCCCGTTCAGGGCGCGCGACTTCACGGGAACGCCCACCACGGGCAGCGGAGTCATCGAGGCCACCATGCCCGGCAGGTGCGCCGCGCCGCCGGCCCCGGCGATGATCACGCCGATACCGCGCTCCCTGGCCGTCTTGGCGTATTCGCACAGCAGATCGGGCGTGCGGTGAGCGCTGACCACCCGTTTTTCGAAATCGACACCGAACGCTTCGAGCATAGCGACGGCTTCGGCCATCACCTCGTAATCGCTCACAGAGCCCATAATCACGCCTACTTTCATATGAATTCGTTTTTTATATCACTTAAAACCCGTCTCTTGAGCGGACGGAGAACCGGCGCCGGAACGCCCCGACCTGCCTCCGCCCCTGAATCCCGTCTTTCGGACGGGTGAAAAAAGCAGACCGCCACGACATCGCATGTCATGGCGGTCTGGTATCTATCCAAGCACCCCACGAGCAGGCATCTGCTGCCCCAGGGACGCTGCACGTCGCATCTGCTGCTGACACGCCCGCGAATAGAAGGCAGCGGCCTGGCCCTGCTGTTTCTTTCGTTCGCGTTGGTCGATATTGCAGCCTGAATTCATGGGAATTAACCTAACAGTTGTAAAAACAACGTTACAAAAATAGCGCTTTTCGACATACTTTCAAAATTCCCGGACAGATTCTATCGACAATTTATCGACAATCCTCCCGGCTCATCGAATAGGGCGCATCCCCGGGCTTCGCGCCCCGGTCTTTGTCTGGCTCCGGCTGCATCCCGAAGGCGATCTTTGCGCCGCCGAGCAACTCGCCGTATTCGAGGAACGTCTTCCCGGTGACCTTGCCGTCGACGGTCATCCGTCCCACATAACGGTTTTCAGCGCAGTTCTGCGGGGCGTCGATCTCCACGGTCTGGCCGTTCTCCAGATGGATCGCCGCTTTCCGGAACAGCGGGGAGCCGACCGCATACTCGTCCGATCCCGGGCACACGGGATAGAATCCCAGAGCCGAGAAGACATACCACGCCGAGGTCTGTCCGTTGTCCTCGTCGCCGCAGTAGCCGTCGGGCTTCGACGAATAGAGGCGGTCCATCACCTCGCGCGTCCACCACTGCGCCTTCCACGGCTGGCCGACGTAGTTGTAGAGGTAGATCATGTGCTGCGCCGGCTGGTTGCCGTGGGCGTAGTTGCCCATGTTGGCCACCTGCATCTCGGTGATCTCGTGGATGCGGAACCCGTAGTAGCTGTCGTCGTAGATCGGCGGCACGACGAACACCGAATCGAGCATTTTTCCGAATTCGGTTTTGCCTCCCATTAGGGTTGCAAGGCCCTCCGGATCGTGGAACACCGACCAGGTGTAGTGCCACGAGTTGCCCTCGGTGAAGGCGTCGCCCCACTTGTAGGGGCTGAACGGCGACTGGAACGTGCCGTCCTCGTTGCGGCCCCGCATCAGGCGGGTTTCGGGATCGAACATGTTTTTATAGTTCTGCGAAGCCTTTTCCAGCCGTTTCGCATCTTCGTCCTTGCCCAGCATCTTCGCCGTCTGCGCGATACACCAGTCGTCGTAGGCGTATTCGAGCGTCCGGGCGGCATTTTCGTTGATGCCCACGTTATAGGGCACGTAGCCCAGCGTGTTGTAATATTCGTGTCCGAGGCGACCGGTGGAGCTTACCGTGGGATGCACCTTGTCGCGTCCCGCAAGCATCGCCTCGTAGAGCGTGGCGACATCCTCTGCGGGCGTCACTCCTTTCAGGATCGCATCTGCAACTACGGAAGCCGAATTGTTGCCCACCATGCAGCCGCGGTGGCCCGGCGAGGCCCATTCGGGCAGGAAGCCGCTCTCGCGGTAGGTGTTGGCCAACCCGGCCTGAATCTCGGCGTTGACCGACGGGTAGACCAGGTTCAGCAGCGGGAACAGACACCGGAACGTATCCCAGAAACCCGTGTCGGTATACATATAGCCCGGCAGCACCTCGCCGTTGTAGGGGCTGTAATGCACCGGATTGCCTTTGGCGTCGATCTCGTAGAATTTGCGAGGGAACAGGGTCGAGCGATAGAGGCACGAATAGAAGGTCCGGTACTGCTCTTCGGTGCCGCCCGAGACCTCGATCCGCCCCAGCACCTCGTCCCAGCGCTCCTGCGCACGGGCTTTCACCGTCTCGAAATCGGCATCGCCGACCTCGGTTTCGAGGTTGCGCAAAGCCTGCTCTTCGGAGATGAACGACGAGGCCACGCGCGCCGTCACCTGCTCGCCGCGGCGGGTGGTGAAGTACACCGCCGCCAGCGCATGGCCGCCTTCGACCGACGAACCGGCGATTTCCCGCTCCCCATCGAACAGCTTGCTGCTTTCGATCGGCTTGTCGAAGCGGATGACGAACCAGTTGCGGAAATTGTCGGGCACGCCGCCGCTGTTGCGCGTGGTGTATCCTACGACGGTGCGGCTGTCGGGCATGACTTTGACCTGCGACCCGCGGTCGAAGGCGTCGATCACCACGCCCGATTCGTCCGACTCGGGAAAGGTGAAGCGCAGCACGGCGGCGCGATCCGTCGGAGCCATTTCGGCCACGACATCGTGGTCGGCCAGATAGACCGAGTAATAATAGGGCTTCGCCGTCTCCGACTGGTGGGAGAACCAGCTCTGGCGCGCATTTTCATCAACCTTGTCTTTGCCGCGCACGGGCATGATGGAAAACTGTCCGTAATCGTTGATCCACGGCGAGGGCTGGTGCGTCTGCTTCAGGCCCCGGATCGTGTGCGATCCGTAGGTGTAGGCCCAGCCGTCGCCCATCTTGCCCGTCTGGGGCGTCCAGAAGTTCATGCCCCACGGCAGGGCCACGGCCGGATAGGTGTTGCCCGTCGAAAGCGAGTAGTCGGACTGTGTGCCCACGAGCGTCGTGACGTATTCAGAAGGGCGCAGCGAAATTTCGTGTTTCGGGGTTTCGCAACAGCCCCAGGCCAAAGCCGAAAAAAACAACAGTATGAGGTTCTTCATTTTTTTATTCCAAATTACCGGATTGAGTAAAAAGACAAGCTACCGGGCTTTCGCCTCGCAGTAGGCACAGCGGCAGGTCCCGTCCGCCTGACGGTGGAACAGCCGGTCGACATCCTCCGTGGCGGAGATGCAGCGGCGGTTCGGGCACTCGTATTCGTTCACGACATACCGTTCGCTGAAGACCGGGGTGCGTTCGAAGGGCCTGTTCTCGTCGGCCCAGCGCAGCAGCGTATAGATCAGCGCCATGCGCACGAACTTTCCGTTCTCGACCTGGCGGAAGTAAGCCGCGCGGGGATCGTTGTCCACGGCGCGCGTGATCTCGTTGACGCGCGGCAGCGGGTGGAGAATGATCATATCCTCCTTGGCGGTCTTCAGTTTCTCGGGGTTGAGCACGAAGCTGTTCTTCACGCGGTCGAACTCCTCCTCGTCGAGGAAACGCTCCTTCTGCACGCGGGTCATGTAGAGGATGTCCAATTCGGGCATCACCTCCTCCATGGTCTCGACCTCGCGAAACTCCAGATGCGAGTTCTCGGCCATCTCGGCGAGCATGTAGTCCGGAAGGCGCAGCTCCTGCGGAGCGATCAGGATCACCTTGATATTCGAATAGCGCGACAGCGCCTTGATCAGCGAGTGGACCGTGCGGCCGAATTTCAGGTCGCCGCAGAAACCAATCGTCATGTTGTCGAAACGGCCCTTCTCGCGCTTGATCGTCAAGAGGTCGGTAAGCGTCTGCGTGGGATGGGCGTGGCTGCCGTCGCCGGCGTTGATGACCGGGATGCCCGCATACTGCGAGGCCACCAACGGCGCACCCTCCTTGAAGTGACGCATGGCGATGATGTCGGCGAAGCAGCGGATCACGCGCACGGTGTCGGCCACCGTCTCGCCCTTCGACACCGACGAGGAGTTGGCGTCGGAGAAGCCGATGACCTGCCCGCCCAGTTCGAGCATCGCCGCCGTGAAACTCAACCGCGTGCGGGTCGAAGGCTCGTAGAAGAGCGTGGCCAGTTTCTTGCCCCTGCACGCCTCGCTGTACTTGGCGCGGTTGGCGATAATGTCCTCGGCCAGAGCTACGATCTGCTCGGTTTCGGCAACCGTGAGGTCTGTGGGATCAATCAAATGTCGCATAAGTTATTTATAGAAGTTCGGATTTTAAATTCTTCAACGGTCCCTCTTTTCGGTCGGTCCCGATTCACGGCCTTCCGCCGTGTTTGCAAACCGGACCCGCCCCTAAATCCCCGCCTCGGCGGAGACTTTGGCTGCGCGGGTATCCGCATTGTTCCGCTTTCATTGCGCCGTCGGTATTTCCCGCTCGCGGCACGCAACGGATCGGCGGAAGGCGCCGGGCGATCGCGGCAAACCCTGATTCTGATTTTAGGGGAGCGATTTTTAGCCTGCCCGGTGATCGGCACGGATGGGCTGTACATGAGGCACTGCCCATTCGGGACGAGCGGGGAAGGACGAAAATCGCCCGCTAAAATCGGAATTATTGCATCCAGCTCTCGTCCGACGGATTGTTGCGGAAGGCGATCAGCCGCGCCTTGTCCTCAGGCTTGATATACCCCTCCTCGGCGGCCACTTCGACCAGCGCGTCGAGGTTCGAAAGGCTGTAATTCGTGACGTTCGCCTCCCGCATGCGGTCAAGCCCCTTCTGCATCCCGTAGGTGAAGATCGAAGCCACGCCCAGCACCTCGGCGCCGGCTTCGCGCAGGGCCTCAACCACCTCGATGCACGAACCGCCCGTCGAGATGAGGTCCTCGATCACGACGACCTTCTGGCCCTTTTCGAGCCGGCCCTCGGCCGTGGTCCTTCGAGCCGCTGCGCACATAGCCCATCGGCAGGTCGAGGATCGTGGCCGTGATGGCCGCATGGGCGATTCCGGCGGTCGAGGTTCCCATCAGCACCTCGGCTTCGGGGAATTTCGTGCGGACGATTTCGGCGAGGCCCGCCTCGACATGGCCGCGGACGACAGGAGCCGTCAGGGTCAGCCGGTTGTCGCAGTAGATCGGGCTTTTGATGCCGCTCGCCCAGGTGAAAGGCTGTTCGGGGCGCAGGAACACCGCGCCGATCGACAGCAGGTCTTTAGCAATTTTCTTCTCCATCTTACTTGAACGCAGGTTCGGCAAAATTCTTCATTCTTTCCCCTCCCCATGGGAAGAGTGTCAACCATGAAATCCGCCGAACCTGCGTTAACGGCATCTGCGATGCCGATTTCATATTGACATTCCCACTAAATCTCCCTTTGGCAAAGGGAGACTTCGGGGCGGAAACCCATTTATTCTTTTCGTTTTTCAGTTTTCATATCTTCGGCGACCCACAACGTCCATGTATCGACGTTGTCGGTCAGGACTTCAGGCAGCGGCAGCGGAATGCGCACATCGGGCGCGATGCCCGCGGAGTCGATCCCGCGGCCTTCCGGAACCCGGCAGGAACGGGTCGTGGGGAGCATCATCCACCGGGTCGGGTCCTGCGGAAAATAAAGTATTTCGCAGTTCGAGAAATCGAGGCACCCGAGCGTGTTATCCTGCCCGTAAACGGTCGTGCGGCGACTGCTGGCCCTGACTTCGAGCACCAGCTGTTCACCCGAGGAGCCGACTTTCCCATCAATCAGCAGCCCCGCCCGGCGAGGCCGCGGCGAGACGGAATCGTAGTGTATCCGGTAGGTTTTCGGTCCGTCCGTCAGGAACTCCCCGGCCGGAGTGCGTTCCATCCGTGCGATCTTCCCGCGTCCACGCTCCGTATCTCCGGCAAACTCCCGCACGTGGGCGACGGCCAGGTCCGAAACGCGGTACTCCATGGCATCCTCCGCCCCTTCGTGGTCGTAGAGCAGCCGGAGCAGCGGTTCATAGGCGCTGTCGCTCCCGCCGCCGTTGCCGCGGATGTCGAGGATCAGGTTTTCACACCCCGAGGCCAGATAAGCCCGCACGGCAGTCCGCACCCAAGCGGTCTGTTCTTCATTCAGGTCGCACGACGGGAAACGGATCAGATACGTTTCGCCGTCCACCCGACAATGGGTGAACTGCGGGTCATAACGCTCCATCCGTGCCGCGTAATCCGAAGGTCGGCGGATTGATTTGGGCCGGTAAGCCCTCACGCCCTCCGTTCCGAGGTGCGAATCGTCGAACCAGCCGAGATACTCGGCAACGGCGTCATACGTGTCGCGCCCCGAAGCGATCCCGCTCCGCAGCCGCTCTTTCAGCGCCCCGTACTCCGCCGCGCGGTTCGCCGTCTTGTCCGGATAGCCCGCATAGGCGCGCTCCACGACGCCGACGGCGAAGTCGAAATCGGAGACCTCGCCGCCTTTCACCGGGACTTGCGCCCCGGCAGGCAACAACAGCCCGGCAACGGCCGCGACAAGCGGCAGAACACGCAGCAAGACACTCATTTATTCCAGCGCCGAACGTAAAATCTTCTCCACCTCCTCGGGATAAATGCCGCCCTCGTGGACCTTCACGCCGTCGACGTAAAACGTGGGCACGTAATAGTAGTCGAACGCGTCGGCCACTTCGGGCTGCTCCGACTCCTCGATCATCTCGATCCCGACGGCGGCCAGCTCCGGATGGGCGGCACGCGCCTCGTCGATGTAACGCAGCGCCTTCTTGCAGAAGGGGCACGAGCGCAGGTAGAAAAGTTTTACCGGTTTCATAGAATTAACAATTTTTGTAATATCGTTCCATCTCACGCAGCCGAATGCCGTATTCGCCGCCTATGGCGGCGTTTACAAATCCGATCCCCTGCCTCAAGCCGGGGCTTGTCGCATCGCGACCACAAGGCAACCAGAACCACGGTCTATCCGACGAACTCGGCGACGCACCGGCGGTAAGCCGCCACAGGGTCCTCCGCCGCGGTGATCGGGCGTCCCACGACGATCAGGTCGGAACCGATCTCCCGGGCGCGGACGGGCGTGGTGACGCGCACCTGGTCCGCCACGTCGCCATCTGCAAAACGCACGCCGGGCGTGACCGTCAGAAACTCCTCGCCGCACGCCCCGTGCACCATGCCGGCTTCCAACGGCGAGCAGACCACGCCGTCCAGCCCTGCGGCCCGGGTGTTCTGCGCATATTTCACGATCGTGTCGTTGATCGAGGCGTCGATCAGAAGTTCCTCCCGCATGCGCTCCTCGCTGGTCGAGGTGAGCTGCGTCACGGCGATCAGCAGGGGCCGCGTGCCGTCTTCGCGCGTAAGGCCTTCGCGCGCGGCTCGCATCATCTCGATCGTCCCGGCCGCATGGACGTTGCACATGTCCACGTCCAACCGCGACAGCACGGCCATCGCCTTTTTCACGGTGTTGGGGATGTCGTGGAGTTTCAGATCGAGGAAAATCCGGTGTCCCCGGCGCTTGATCTCCCGCACGATGGCGGGTCCCTCGGCATAGAACAGCTCCATGCCGATTTTCAGAAAGGGTTTGCGCTCCTCGTCCTTAAAGAGGTCGAGGAACCGGAAGGTGTCTTCCGCCGACTTGAAGTCGCAGGCTATGATTACATCGTGTTGCATAATATACAAATTTAGCATTTATTTTTCACATCGGGTCAGCGTGCGGCAAATTCGGAGTTTCGCAGAACATATTCGACGCATGTGGCTGTCGGAGCCGACGAGGGAAACGCCGAAGGTGCCGCGCGATCACTCGATGCAGCCGATTATGTCGCTCAACTTTTCAATGCCCAGCCGCTCCATTTCGCCGGGCAGCGCCTCGACGATCTCCTTCGAGGCATAGGGATTCACGAGGTTCGCAGCCCCGACCTGCACGGCCGAGGCTCCGGCCATCATCATCTCGATCACGTCGCGGGCCGTCGTGACGCCGCCGCACCCCATCACGGGAATCCGGCACGCCCGGGCCACCTGGTAGACCATCCGCAGCGCAACGGGGAAGACCGCGGCGCCCGAGAATCCGCCCATCGTGTTGGCGATGACCGGACGGCGGCGCGCAATGTCGATACGCATGCCCAGCAGCGTATTGATCAGGCAGATGCCGTCGGCCCCCGCCTCCTCGCACGCCCGGGCGATCGCGACGATGTCCGTCACGTTGGGCGAAAGTTTGATGAAGACGGGCTTCGTCGTCACGGCCTTCACGGCGCGCGTCACCTCGGCGGCGGCGTCCGGACAGGTCCCGAACGACATGCCGCCGTGCCGCACGTTGGGGCACGAGACGTTGACCTCGATCAGCCCCACCTGCTCCTGCCTGTCGATGCGCTCGCAGCAATAGGCGTACTCTTCGACCGAGAAACCCGAAATATTGGCGATGACGGGTTTTCGGAAGAAGGTTTTCAACCGCGGCAGCTCCTCGCGGATCACGGCGTCGATGCCGGGGTTCTGCAACCCCACGGCATTGATCATCCCCGCACCGCACTCGGCGATGCGCGGCGTGGGATTGCCGAAGCGCGCCTCGCGCGTCGTACCCTTGAACGAGAACGACCCGAGGATGTTGATGTCGTAGAACTCGCGGAACTCGTTGCCGTAGCCGAAGGTTCCGCTGGCCGGCACGACCGGATTGTCCAATTTGAGGCCGCAGAGTTCAACCGAAGTATCTGTCATAATTGTAAATTTTGAATTATGAATTGTGAATTGTTCTTACCAGATGATTTCATCCTTGGTAAGGACCGGCCCCTCCTTGCAGATACGTTTGTAGCCGTATTTGGTTTTGCACGAACAGCCCATGCAGGCGCCGAATCCGCACCCCATGCGCTCTTCGAACGACAGCTGGCCGTCCTGCTCCACGGCGTTGTAGAGCGCATGGAGCATCGGCAGCGGCCCGCAGGCGTAAAAGTAATCGAAATCCAGCCCCCGTTCGGCGATGGCCGTCGTGACGAAGCCCCCGACGCCCCGCGAACCGTCGACCGTCGAGACGGCGACCTCGCAGCCCAGCGCGCGGAACTCCTCCTCGTAGAAGACCTCCGACGCGGTGTTGAAGCCCAGCACCACCTGCACGGGCTTTCCTTCGGCGAGGAGTTTTTTCGCCAGGTTGTAGAGCGGCGGCACGCCCACGCCGCCCCCGACGAGCAGGGGTCTCCGCGCGTCGTTCTTCGTCGAGAATCCGTTGCCCAGACCCGTCAGCAGGTCGAGCGTTTCGCCCGGCAGCATGCGGCTCATCTGCTCCGTTCCCCCGCCCACGACCTTGTAGATCAGCGCAATCGAACGGTTATCGTAATCGCAGATCGAGATAGGGCGGCGTAAGTACTTGCCCTCCAGCGCAATATTGACGAACTGCCCCGGCGCCGAGATCCACTGCGTATCGCCCGCGAGGGTCATGCGCCACACCGCGTCGGTCAGCGGCTCGTTCGTGAGAATCTTATAGATACCTTTCTTATACATAATTTTTTCAGCACTTTTGATCCGGCAAAAGTGTCCAAAACCGGCCCGACGATCGCCTTCGCCTACTTCATGCGACCTAACGCTGGAAACGGGCGCCTATTCGCGGGTTTGCAAGCAAACCGGCCCCGTTTCTCGCGCTTTTAGTCCGCATTCCGTTGACGGCTCCGGCGTCTTGTCGGAATTTTATTTCGAATCAATAGTCGAAACGCGCAGCGTGATCTCCTCCAGCACATCCAGCAGCACCTTCACCGTCTCCAGCGCCGTGAAGACCGTCACGTTGTTCTCGACGGCCGTGCGGCGTATTTCGTAACCGTCGAGGCGCGTGTTGTGCTGGTTGATGTCGATGGTGTTGATCACGTAGCTGACATGCCCCTGACGCAGCGCCTCGATGATCTCGTTGCTGCCCTCGTTGAGCTTGCGGCGCGTACGGGTGCGGATGCCGTGCGCCCGCAGGAACTCGGCGGTCCCGGTCGTCGCCTCGATGTTGAAGCCCAGGTCGTAGAACCGCTTCACCAGCGGAAGCGCCTGCTCCTTGTCGTGGTCGGCGATCGTCACGAAGATCGTTCCGTAGTTCGAGACGTGCATGCCCGTGGCCTGCAACGCCTTGTAGAGCGCGCGCGTCAGTTTGTCGTCGTAGCCGATGGCCTCGCCCGTCGATTTCATTTCAGGCGAGAGATACGAATCCATGCCGCGGATCTTGGCGAACGAGAAGGCCGGAGCCTTGACGTACCAGCGCTCCTTCTCACGACCGTAGACCTCCGTGATGCCCTGCTCGCGGAGCGACTTGCCCAGAATCACCTGCGTGGCGATGTGGGCCATCGGCACGCCCGTGGACTTCGAGAGGAAGGGCACGGTGCGCGACGAGCGCGGGTTGACCTCGATGACGTAGACGTCGTCCTCGCCGGCGACGATGAACTGGATGTTGTACAGGCCGACGATACCGATCCGAAGGCCCAGCTTGACCGTATAGTCGATGATCTTGTCCTTGGCCTTCTGGCTCACGCTGAAGGTCGGATAGACGCTGATCGAGTCGCCCGAGTGGATACCCGTATGCTCGACATGCTCCATGATGCCGGGGATGAAGACCTCCTTGCCGTCGCAGATGGCGTCCACCTCCAGCTCCTTGCCCATGATATAGCGGTCGACCAGCACCGGCTGGTCCACGTCGATCTCCACGGCGGTTTGCAGGTAGTGGCGCAGGCGCTCCTCGTTCGAGACGATCTGCATGGCGCGGCCGCCCAGCACGTAGCTCGGACGCACCAGCACCGGATAGCCGATGCGCGCCGCGGCCCGGACGCCCGACTCGATGTCGGTAACGGCCTCGGCCTCGGGCTGCGGAATTCCCAGCTCCTCCATGATCCTCTCGAAGCAGCCGCGGTCCTCGGCGTTCTTGATCGCCTGCGTGTCCGTGCCGATGATGGGCACGCCCAGCTCGGCGAGCGGTTCGGCGAGGTTGATGGCCGTCTGTCCGCCGAGCGACACCACGATGGCCTTCGGTTTTTCGAGATGGATGACGTTCATCACGTCCTCCACGGTCAGCGGCTCGAAGTAGAGCTTGTCGCTGGTGGTGTAGTCGGTCGAGACGGTCTCGGGGTTGTTGTTGATGATGATGGCCTCGTAGCCCGCCGCACGGATCGACCAGATGGCGTGCACGGTCGAGTAGTCGAATTCGACGCCCTGGCCGATGCGGATCGGGCCGGAACCGAGCACGATGATCTTCTCTTTCCCGCTGACGATCGACTCGTTTTCTTCCTCGTAGGTCGAGTAGAAATAGGGCACGTAGGAGGCGAATTCGCTGGCGCAGGTGTCGATCATCTTGTAGACCGGGAAGACGTTGTTCTTCTCGCGCAGACGGTACATTTCGTTCTGCGAAAGGCCCCACAGCTGACCGATGTACTTGTCGCTGAAACCCATGCGCTTGGCAGCGCGGAGCGTCTCGACGTCCATCGGGTGTGCGCGGACGACGTTTTCGAACTCGACGATGTTCTTGAACTTCTCCAGGAAGAACATGTCGATCTTCGTCTTGTCGTAGATCAGCGCCAGGTCGACGCCGTTACGGATCAGCTGGCCGATGGCATAGAGCCGGTCGTCGGTTCCCCCCTTGATGTAGGCGAGCAGGTCGTCGTTCGACCACTTGTCGAATTTCTTGTGATAGATGTGGCAGACGCCCGTTTCGAGCGAACGCACGGCCTTGAGCAGCGACTCCTCCATCGTGCGGCCGATGGACATCACCTCGCCCGTGGCCTTCATCTGCGTGCCGAGCTTGTTCGACGCGTCGGAGAACTTGTCGAAGGGAAAGCGGGCGACCTTCGTCACGATGTAGTCCAGCGTCGGTTCGAACGAAGCCGGCGTATTGGCGATCCGGATCTCGTCGAGCGTGAGTCCCACGGCGATCTTCGCGCTGACGCGGGCGATGGGATAGCCCGAGGCCTTCGACGCCAGGGCCGAGGAGCGCGACACGCGGGGATTGACCTCGATCAGGTAGTATTTGAACGAGAGCGGGTCGAGTGCGAACTGCACGTTGCAGCCGCCCTCGATCTTCAGTTCGCGGATGATCTTCAGCGCCGAGTCGCGCAGCATCTGGAACTCCTTGTTGGTGAGCGTCTGGCTCGGGGCAACGACGATCGAGTCGCCGGTGTGGATGCCCACCGGGTCGATATTCTCCATGCAGCAGATGCAGATGGCCGTGTCGTTGCGGTCGCGCATCACCTCGTACTCGATCTCCTTATAGCCCTTGATGCTCTTCTCGACGAGCACCTGGTGCACGGGCGAGAGCGAAAGGGCGTTGCGCATCATCTCGCGCAGTTCGGTCTCGTCGTCGGCAAAACCGCCGCCCGTGCCGCCCAGCGTGAAGGCAGGGCGCAGCACCACCGGATAGCCGATCTCCTCGGCCACCGCCACGGCCTCCTCGATCGACATGGCGATGTGCGAAGGAAGCACCGGCTCGCCCAGCGACTCGCACAGCTCCTTGAACAGCTCGCGGTCCTCGGCGCGCTCGATCGACTCGAACGACGTGCCCAGAATTTCGACCTGGCACTCTTTCAGAATGCCCTTCTTGGCCAGCTGCACGGCGAGATTCAGACCCGTCTGTCCGCCCAGCCCCGGGACGATGGCGTCGGGACGCTCGAAGCGGATGATCTTGGCGACGTATTCCAGCGTCAGCGGCTCCATGTAGACTTTGTCCGCAATGTGCGTGTCGGTCATAATGGTAGCGGGGTTCGAGTTGGCGAGGATCACCTCGTAACCCTCCTCCTTGAGCGCGAGGCACGCCTGCGTACCCGCATAGTCGAACTCGGCGGCCTGTCCGATGACGATGGGCCCCGAACCGATGACCAGAACCTTCTTGATATCTTTTCTCCTAGGCATTTTTGTGCTCCTCCATTATTTTTGTGAACTTCTTGAACAAATAAGCGCTGTCCTGCGGACCCGAAGCGCTCTCGGGGTGGTACTGCATCGAGAAAACCCGGTCGGCGGCGCACTCCACGCCCTCGGCCGTGCCATCGAGCAGGTTGACGTGCGTCAGCGTAAGCCCCGTGCCGGCGAGCGAATCGACATCCACGGCGTAGCTGTGGTTCTGGCTCGTGATTTCGAGTTTCCCCGTCACGAGATTCTTCACCGGGTGGTTGGCGCCGCGGTGGCCGAACTTCATCTTGAAGGTCCGGGCGCCGTAGGCCAGCGAAATCAGCTGGTGGCCCATGCAGATTCCGAAGATGGGCAGCCTGCCGCGGAGCTGCTTCACCAGTTCGATCACCGGCGTCACGTCCTCGGGATTGCCGGGTCCGTTCGAAAGCACAAGCCCGTCGGGATGGAAGGCCATGATCTCCTCCACGGTGGAGTTGTAGGGCATGACGGTCACGTTGCACCCCACACGGTTCAGCAGACGGATGATGTTGTACTTGATGCCGCAGTCGACGGCCACGACGTCGTACTTGTGGTTGGGGACACGCGACATCCAGCGCTTCTTGCAGCTCACACGCGAAACCATGTCGCGCGGCATGACGTATTCGCCGAGTTTGCGCAGGGCCTCGTCGCGCGGCGTCGCCACGTCGGTGATGAGCACCTTCTGGGACCCCTCGTCGCGGATGATGCGCGTCAGGGCGCGGGTGTCCACGCCCCAGATGGCCGGAATGTCGTGCTCCTCGAAGACCTCGTTCAGCGTCTTCGTATAGCGGAAGTTCGACGGCGAGTCGTTGTACTCACGCACGATCATGCCGCCGATGGTCGGCGTTTTGGTCTCGTAATCCTCGTCGGCCATACCGTAGTTGCCGATCAGCGGGTAGGTCATCACGACCATCTGATCCGTATACGACGGATCGGACATGATCTCCTGATACCCCACCATCGAGGTATTGAAGACGATCTCGTTGATGGCCTCGCGGTCGGCGCCGAAACCGTATCCGTAGAACTCGCGACCGTTCTCCAAGACAATTTTTTTCGTAAAAGCTTTCATCCTTATCTGTTTGATTCGTAGTTATCGTCATAAACCTCTTTGCCGCCCACCACCGTCAGCACGGCGCGGCCCTGCACCTTCCATCCGGCGAAGGGCGTGGCCCGCCCCTTCGAAAGGAACGTCCCGGGGTCCACGGCATACTCCGCCCCGAGGTCCAGCACCGTAAAATCGGCGGCATCGCCCTCCTCCACGCCTCCTTCGAGCGCGAAAATCCGGCGGGGATTCGCCGACATCAGGGCGACGAGCTTTTCGAGCGTGATCACCCCCTTCAGCACCAGGTATTTATAAAGCAGCGGAAAAGCGGTCTCCAGCCCCACGATGCCCATGGCGCTCCCGGCCAGTCCGCGCGCCTTCTCGGCGACGGTGTGGGGGGCATGGTCCGTGGCGATGACCTCGATCGTGCCGTCCTGAATGCCCGCGACGAGCGCTTCGCGGTCGGCGCGCCTCCGCAGCGGCGGGTTCATCTTGAAGCGGCCCTCCTCCTGCAAATCCTCGTCGCACAGCAGCAGGTAGTGCGGCGCCGTCTCGCAGCTCACGCGCAGCCCCTTCGCCCGGGCGCGGCGCACCAGTTCGACGCTCTCCTTCGTGGAGACGTGGCAGACGTGATACCGGCAGCCGGTCTTC
>OBAQ01000970.1_pt1 | contig 22089 bp, 19 predicted proteins | sample 1517821 | NCBI WGS metagenome assembly OBAQ01 (sample SAMN04571705, study PRJEB22368) | human gut metagenome | biome: human gut; material: stool | host: Homo sapiens | place: Luxembourg | collected 2012-09-27
ATTTTCACGCCCTTATATTTATAATATAAACCTTATTATTACATCTACTCCGCCAATCAGAAGAAGAATTCCTCCAATCAGATATACCTTTGTCTTCTGTTCATAGCCGAAATGATATCCAACATAAGCACCACCGACTACACAGACAACAGTAAGTATGATTCCAACCAGTATTAATGACAGTAGGCTTGTTCCCAGAAAGCCAAATGCCGCACCGGTCAGGAATGTATAAAATGATGTTACAGCACAAATCCGTACGAATTTATGTACGCCAAGGTTCTCTTCCCGGCGTTCATCAATCCGGTCATTCTTCCAGGCTTTAATCAAAAGCCGGATTCCCAGACACAGGAATACTGCCACTGAAATCACTTCACCTAATATAACCTGTGATTCTTTAATATCATATTTACACAGGAGGTCGGCTCCAAGATTTCCAAGATATAAAACAATTACCTGCCATACGGATACCAGTAATGTCACCAGCACAAGCTGTCTGGTACGAATCTTAGCTAACATTGCTCCCTGACATTCTACTGAAGCAAATACATCCATGGAAAGTCCGCATACAATTATTAATGTTTCTATCCAGTTCATCTTCCGTCCTCCTTTCTCTTAAAATTATTATACTTAATCCTCTGCCTTAATGGAAGCAGTTTCCCAAATAAATTTTACATTTCCTTTGACACCATCTGCTGTTCTGGTAAATGTGTTATATTCATTTCCGGCATCCAGTACTGCATCTACTTTATCCAAGAGTTCTTTCAAATCTCCGTTGTAAGCATCCGCAAGTTTCTCAATTGCCTGCTCATCAAACTGTGCCATTCCATCTGCCAGTGTCTCAGAGCCATCCTCTAACTGGTCTACACCATTTATCAGAAGGTCTGTTGCACTCTTCAAAGAAGTCATTCCTGCATTCAGTTTGTCATTATTTGCAACTAAGGTATTTGCTCCGTCTGCCAGCTGTTTTGCACCATTGGTCAAATCTGTAATTCCCTGTGAAAGTGCGCCATTTACAGAGCTGTCTAATGTATTAACACCTGCTACAATTCCATTGTCACCATTCAGGCCTGCATCTAAGGATGCTGCTCCAGTCTTTAAGGTTGCAAGCTGTGTATCATCAAACTGTGCAAGTCCTGCCTGTACCTGAGCCAGTGCCTGTGCACCACCTGTAGTTCCAAGCTTGGTTGCAACTGCTGAAATATTCTGTAACTGGGCTGCATAAGCTGTGCTTAAGCTATTGAAATCAACCGCACTGCCTGCCTGGGTAGTTACTGCTAAAAGTGTTGCATTGGTTGTATCATCCAGCATATAAATATTAGCATCCGCATTAACCGCCTGTAATCCGCCACCGGTTGCTGCTACTACCTGTGAATAGGCACCGTTTAATGTAGTTCCCGGGGTCTGTAACTGCTGTAATACTGCAAGGTAATTTACTGCTGCCTTAGTATAATCATTCAAAGCGGAAGCAAATGCTGCCTGTGCGTCCGCTGAAGATGCATAAGCATCCATTCCTGCAAGACTGCCATTTACAGTAGCTTTCAAGGTTCCGATTCCATCTACCAACTGGGCAACTCCACCATTAATCTGTGTTGCACCGGCTCCTGCCTGCTGCACACCAGTCTTTAATGCAGATACACCACTTGTCAGTGCCGGAGCACTTTCTGCAAGCTTTGCAATGCCGGAGTTCAAGGTATTTGCACCGTCTGCTACTGCAGATGCTCCGGAGGTATAATCTTTCACACCGGACTGTGCTGTTCCAACACCAGCTTTAAATTCTCCAAGACTGCTCTGTAATGTTTTCAGTCCATCGGATAACTCGCTGCTGCCATCTACCAACTGGTCAGATGCATCAGTCATCTCATCTATTGTATCGGATAATACAGATAAGTCGATATCTCCATTTACATTCATTTCAGAAAGAAGGTTGCTGGATGCCATGGATACTGTCATATCCAGCGAGAAATCTTCTACATCTGCAGTTACTTCTACATAATCCGGGAACTGGACATCATCACCAAGGTCAGCATCATCAATACCAAGGCTTTCTTTTAAACCTGGCATTGTGATTCCTACCACAACATTGTTTTTTCCATCAGAAATTACTTTTCCATTGGTAACTTCTACATTCGTGAAGTTATCATTTAATACCATTCCGGTTACAACAGAGAACGGAACATAGACATCTGCGGATTTGCCATCGATAGTCTTTGTTGTCTTCTCATTATTGGTAAATTCAAAACGCATGGTAACTTTTCCGCTCTTTCCGGCTAAATCCTTTGGAGCAATTTCTTTTCCATCCAGATAGTAAGTAATTTTCTGGGTAATCGGAGCTTCTTTATCCGTAGTACCCTGATAGAAGATATCATTTCCCTGTGCATCCCAGGTTACTTTATCTCCATCCTGTTTGAAGGTCTCATCGCCTTTTACATTCTTGATATCCTTTAAATCAGATGCATCCTCCAAAGTATCTGCATTTTCTTTATTCTTTAACCAGTCGCTTACGATGGTTTTATTTACGGTACCGTCTGCATCTGCAATCATATATACTGTTTCATCTTTTCCGGTTTCTTCTGTTTCCTTATCGGAATTCAGAAGATTTCCCAGCTGGTCTTTTAATTCAGACTTGGTTTCTTCTGCGTCTGCATCTTCTGTGTCTGTTTCCTCTGTAGAAGTTTCTTTTTCCGTAGCCTCTTCTGATACACTTTCGGTAGATGGCTTTGCTGCATTTACCTGCCATACGCCATAACTGGTTCCAAGCATTGCCACCATCAGCACGCCTGCGATTACACGAATCGCATATTTATTTTTGAATTTATTCTTTAATTCTGAAAATTTCATTGTTATGTCCTCCTTCTTAATCTATACCGTTTTGTTCTTGTTGCGGAAACCAGCACTGGTTACGCAGATTACTTTATCAAATATCATAAACAATGAAGGTAGTACAAAGATTACAACCAACATACTAATCAGTGCACCTCTTGCCATCAATGTACATAAGGAACTAATCATATCGATATCAGAATAAAGTCCTACACCAAAGGTTGCTGCGAAGAAACTTAATGCGGATACGATAATGGACTGGATGGAGCTCTGCAGGGCACTTGTAATTGCTTCCTTCTTCTCGGCTCCCTTATATCTTGCTTTCTTATATTTATTGGTCATCAGGATTGCATAGTCAACCGTTGCACCCAGCTGAATGGTTCCGATTACGATGGATGCGATAAACGGAAGCTGTGTACCGGTGTATGCCGGAATACCCATGTTGATAAAGATTGCAAAGTAAATTGCAGCTACCAGGATAATCGGCAGTGATATAGATTTAAATACAACTGCGATGATTACGAAAATTGCTCCGATAGATACTGCACTTACGACTTTGAAGTCATGGTCTGTCGTGGTAATCAGATCCTGCGTACATGGTGCTTCACCAATTAACATGCCATTTTCATCATAGCTCTTAATAATGCCGCTGATGGCATCACACTGTGCATTTACTTCATCTGATGCTACTTTATACTCGGAAGTAATCAGCAGCAGTTCATAATTTTCATTTTCCAGCTCGCCACGGATAGAATCCGGGATGACATCTCTTGGAATTGCCGGTCCGACGATTGCATCCAGACCAAGTGTTGCCTTTACACCATCCACATCATCAATTTCATCAATCATCTTCGATATGGTCTTTGGTTCTAAGCTGCTGTCTACTAAAACAATGTGGGTAGCACCCATATCAAAATTTTCTTCCAGCTTGTTATTTGCTGCAATACTTTCCAGTGAATCCGGCAATGTACCGGCCAGATCATAATATACGTTCGTATTGTTATAACCCCAGATTGCAGGTCCTAAGATTACCAGGAATAAAATAATGAATATGTAATAATGGCTGGTAATCCAGTTTGCAATATTTCCAAGGTCCGGCAGAATAACACGGTGTTTGGTTTTCTCAATTGCCTTGTCAAACACCAGAATCAGGGATGGAAGGATGGTTACGCAGGCGATTACACCGAAGATAACACCCTTAGCCATTACCACACCAAGGTCAAGTCCCAAGGTAAAGCTCATGAAGCATAATGCAATAAATCCGGCTACTGTAGTAATGGAACTTCCGACTACAGAAGTAATGGTATTTGAAATTGCATGTGCCATGGCACGATTCTTATCTCCCGGAAACCGTCCCTGATTCTCCTGATAACTGTGCCACAGAAAAATGGAGTAGTCCATGGTAACACCAAGCTGTAAGACTGCCGCCAACGCCTGCGTTACATAGGAAATTTCCCCTTTTATTACGTTACTTCCCAGATTATATACAATTGCCATACCGATACTTAATAAGAAAAACAGTGGAATAATTGCGGAATCCATGGTCAGGGAAAGTACCAGAACAGATAACAGTACTGCAATCAATACATAAAACGGAACCTCTTTGTTGGTCAGATCCTTAATGTCTGTTACAACTGCTGACATACCACTTAAGTAACACTGTTTTGTTGTAATTCCCCGAATCTCTTCAATGGCATCCATTGTCTCATCTGCTGACATGGAAGTATCAAACAAAATCGCCATCAGCGTACTGTCCGATTCATCATTGTTGAATATGTCATAAATCTCATCCGGCAACACATCCATTGGTACGGATAAGTCTGCCAGTGAATCATACCAGATAACAGATTTAACATGGTCTACATCTGCAATCTGTTCCCTAAGGGTGGAGATATCTTTATCTTCCATGCCTTCAATGACACATAGGGAAAATGCTCCAGTACCGAACTCATCTACCAGAATATCCTGTCCTTTCATGGACTCTAATTCATCTGGCAGATAGGAAAGGATATCATAGTTAACCCTTGTGTTAAAGTAACCAAATGCTGCTGGAATCAGTAAAGCAAAACTGATAATGAGTATCAGGACTCTGTGCTTTACGACGCCCTTTCCAAATTTAATCATCTCTTTACCATCTCTTTCTTTTTCATGTTTTTCTAGGTAAGAGTATAAAAAAAAAGACTGCATTCGAACATATGCAATCTTTTTTGGCTGTATCAATCCAATATACAAATTGTAGAATCTGTAACAGTTGCTATACATATCTGCCAATTTGTATATTAATTATCGCCTATAATATCTGCGATAGAATTGCGAATCATATAATTATAAATATCCGACATCTCTTTTGCAGGCATAGACATTCCACTTTTTATCCAGGTAATTACCAGAAAACATAAGGACTGGGCATGATACCGGGCAATCCGCTCTTTTGTAAGCCATGGCGATGGAATCTTCTTATCCAGATTCTTCTCTTCCAATACTTCTATCAGTGTTCCCGTAATGCATTCCTTTACAATATCTTCAAAAGAGTTCTGTCCCTCTAAGCGGCTTGCTTTGGTATAGAAATCTTTTTCTTTTTCAATACCCGCAAATATAATAATCAACGCCTGATCAATCATTCCATTCTGAATCAACGGCTTTACCGGTTCTAATAATTCAGTCCGGATAATCCACTCTAACAGTTCATACTTATCCTGAAAATGATTGTAAAAGGTCGGGCGGATAACTCCCGCTTTATCGGTTATCTCTTTGATTGTAATCTTTTCTATAGGTTGCTTGATTGTCAGCTCTTTTAGGCTCTCCGCAAGCAGTGTATCGATTGCGTTCCTTCCCTGATTTGTCATAACTTCCTCTCATCTTCTTATCAAACAGCCGTCTAAACGACCAGTCGCACTATGGTGATACTTCTTGCTTCCTTATTATTCTTAAGGTCTATGATTTCTCCTGTATCACAGACTTTTACAATCGGGCGAAGCACAAATCCCTGATAATTATGCTTTACTACTGCCATTCTGCCATCAGAAAGTTCCACTTCACAGCCCGCCGGATAGACAGCTACCCAGCGTAAAAATACTTCCACCAGCTTCGGATCAAACTCCGAACCGTTCATTGCCATTATATATTCAATGACATCTGCCGGCGGCATCGGATCACGGTATGGTCGTTTTGAAATCATGGCATCATACACATCTGCCAGCTTGATAATTCTTCCATAAATACTGATTTCATCACCGGATTTTCGCATCGGATAACCTTCGCCATTATAGCATTCATGATGTTCTAATACACCAAGATATACTTCCGGTGCGAAATCAAAATTATCCCTCAGGAACTCATATCCTAACTTCGGATGCTGTAATACGATTCTTCTTTCTTCGTCGGTCAGTGCACGACGTGCATTTAATATATCTATCTCTAAGAATTTTTTTCCGATATCATGAAGTAATGCAGCCGTAGTAAGAATGCGGAGCTCATACTCATCCATTCCATAATGTGCTCCGATTACTGCGGATAAAATTCCCACATTTACAGAATGAAAATAAGTATAATCATCATAATTCTTAAGACTCATCATGTTATACATTACTTCTTCATTTTCCAGAAGACTGTCCACCACCTGCATGACAGCTTCCCGAATCTGCCATTCCTGTTCGCTGACATCTTCCTCTTCCATACGGTCAATAAACAGATGATGTACTATTTCCAGGCTCTTTGAGTGAATAGACGGCTTAATTACTTCGGCAATCTCTATTTCTTCGGAAAACTTATCATCAATATAAAGACCCGGATAACCCATCTTATCCAGATTCTCTATCTGCTCCTGATTTAAAATCTGATGTCTGCCTAAAAGCATGACTCCCTGACCGTCTAATATGTCCTGAGCCAGTACCATTCCGGCCTCCACCTTTTTTATTGGTAGATAACGCATCTAAATTGCTCCTCTTTGTCTTTTGTTACCCCACACGCCTATTCTATAACATTTTATCTGCGATTACAACTTTTTTACTCATCAAATTCTACCGTCACAAAAAAGCCCTTCGGTGTTTCCTTTACATCCACTACCGTCCCTTCGGTAGACTTCAGGCGTTCCCGGAAGGTATAATTTGCTGACATTGCAAATGCATTTCCAAGTGTATAGTAATAGGAAGTCGGCAGCTTACTCTCTGTCACCGGTAACACATCTCCTACTTCCAGTAACCCGGTTCTCTCCATTTTAAACTCCATCTGCCGCATTGATAATACGCCTCCTGATTATGCTTCTAAATTATTCATTTTCTTCTGAATCTTCTTCTACTGCTTCTACATCAATGGCTTCTGCTGCCTGTTTTGCCGCTTTGACAGCACCTGCCACACGATATACTACAAACAAATCACTCAGTCCATCATAAATCAGTGCAATTCCTACGATTACCATAGCAATCTGTACCATCTCGATGGCTTTCCAGATTAATAATATTCCGAATGCAAAATTAAGAATTGTAATCAAAAGCAGGATTCCCCATGCTGTGTCACCATTCTGCTTTGCTTCGATGGTCATCCGTAAGTCTTCCAGACCATGCATCAGCAATACAACTCCGATTACTACCGGGAATATCTTTGCAAAGTTCAATGGCTGTACCAGAATCCATACACCCAAAATAACCAGTGCAATTCCGGTTGCCAGTCCCAGCCTGCTTTCCAGTTTATTTCTCATATAAGAAATAATATGTCCGATTCCCATCACGCATAAAATAGCTGCCAAAATATAGCAGAGTACCTTTGTTACCTGCGTAGGCCATATCATAAGAATAACTCCCAGTGCCACACAAAGAATAGCGGATAATATAACATCTGCTTTGATTCTCTTTAATGTTTCCTTCATAATAAATACGCTCCTTCCACTTGTTTTTTTATTTAATTTCTTTCCTTTATTTTGCAGTAATATCTGCATAGGCTGCTCCGGTTACTGCTGCTAAGTCTGCCGGAGATAACGCCATGGATGTGCCGATTCTTCCGCCACTGATATAGATTTTATCAAACTGTTCCATACTTTTATCTAAAATGGTCGGAAACTGTTTCTTCATTCCAAGGGGACTGCAGCCACCTCTTACATAACCGGTAATCTTTGTAATATCTTTTACATGAATCATTTCTACGGATTTCTCACCGCCCTTGCTGCCGCCTTTAGATCCACCTCTTCTGCAATCTGTACCACAAAGACATAATATGCCCTGCTTTTTCCCTGCATGACCAGTGTCTTATAAGTCTGTTCCACCGGTGCTCCGGTCAGCTCTGCCGTATGCAGTCCGTCAATAAATTCATCACATTCGTAATTTAAGATTTCATATGCCACTTTATGCCGGTCTAAAATCCGCATGGCATTGGTCTTTACTTCTTTCCCCATGGTTTTATGCTCCTTTTGGGTTCTTTACTTTTTTGAAAGTCTCTGTTTTAACCTGAGTTGATTTGCATGTTACTCATCCGCTCCATTCACATAGGTTTCTAAAAAAGAATGTTTTACCCCATCTTTCTTATAAGCGATAATGGTACTTAAATTTACATTTTCCACACTACGGAAGATATTATTTTCCACATATGGATTTACTTCCTTTAATCTGGCAATCAGCTGTTTGATTTCCATCCGCTTTGACACGGTACGTCCATCCGGGTCACAGGTGGTACAGGTATCGGTAAAATGGCAGGCACACTGGATAAAATGCAAATCATTATAATCTCTCCAGTGCTTGATATCATCCTCCCGGATTAAATACATCGGTCGAATCAGTTCCATTCCTTCAAAATTCGTGCTGTGTAGCTTCGGCATCATGGTCTGTACCTGTGCACCATAGAGCATTCCCATTAAAATAGTCTCAATGACATCATCATAATGATGTCCCAGCGCAATCTTGTTACAGCCTAATTCCTTTGCCTTGCTATATAAATAACCGCGGCGCATTCTTGCACACAGATAGCACGGAGAATTCTCAATCTCATATACCGCATCAAAAATCTGTGTTTCAAATACCGTAATCGGAATCTGCATCAGTTCTGCATTCCGTTCAATCACTTTACGGTTCATCTCACTGTATCCCGGATCCATCACTAAGAATACCAGTTCAAACTGGAATTTATTATGCCGCTGCAATTCCTGAAAGAGTTTTGCCATCAGCATGGAGTCCTTACCACCGGAAATACATACTGCCACTTTGTCTCCCGGTTGCAACAGCTCATATTCATTGATTGCTTTCGCAAATTTACTAAAGATTGCTTTATGAAATTTCTTGCGGATGCTCTTCTCGATTTCCTGACAGCGTTCCTCTTTCTCTGATGTTTTCTTCTGGAAACTATCCATCAGATATGCGCCATAACCGCCCTCTAAGCTGACTGCATCAAAACCTTCTTCCCTTAGTCTTTCCGCTACTCCGATACTGTTGATTCCTTTGGCACAAAATAGTATCAGACGCTTGGCCGCCGATAGTTCCTCTTTTCTCAAAAAAATCTCCTGCTCCGGCAGATTGACTGCTCCCTTGATACTTCCATAGCGGAAGGCATCCTCATTTCTGATATCGATTAACTGGTATTCCCCAGCCTTATATTCTTTTAATTGTGCCAGATTAATCTCAGTATCTGCCATGCTTCCGCTCCTTACTTTCAATTTTCTCTTATTTTATACTAGGCGTTTTCTTTTATCAATACCTTCTGTTTCCATTTTCCGCTCTGCCACCGTAAAATCATTCCCACTGCCCGGACACATTCATCCATTGCCATACCGATATATGCTCCACAAACCAGCAATCCGAGATGAATTCCGAAGAAATAAGTTCCCCCCACCGCACACAGGTACATGAATATCGCAGCAATCACTGTAGTAAATACCGCATCACCGCTGGTCTTTAAAGCATTTCCGTATACCAGATTAGTCACTCGTCCAATTTCAAGGACAATATCAATTGCCAGAAGCTTTCCAACCAGAGATACCATCTGTGGATCATCCGTAAACATCCGTATCAGCCAATGGGACGATAAAGCAAAAATGCTCTCCAGTATCGTCGCAACAATTACACCCACAACTGCTGCTTTTCTGGTTCCTTTATCACAGGCTTCATAATCCTGTGCACCTATCCGCCAGCCGACCATAATTGCATTTGCCTGGGCTAACGCTGCACCTACGCAGTAAGAAAAATTTGTAATCTGCATGGCATAGGAACGGGCTGTTACGTTCATTCCATTGGAATCCATCTGATTTAAGAAACGGATAATCAAAGTCATTGCCACATTATATAGTGCTGTTTCCATGGCAGAAGGCAGTCCGATCTTGACAATCTGTCCGAATACCACACGGTTCTTAAGCCTCTCCTTCTTCTCCTTCGCATGAATATAATAATGTCCGAAGCAGATTACCAGGCCAAGATTCAATACCCTTGAAATTACTGTTGCTGCAGCAACTCCTGCTACTCCATAGTGGAACCCAAAAAGGAATACTGCATTTAAGATAAAATTTAAAATGTTGGCAGATACCGTTGCCACAAGAGGCTGTCTGGTATATCCAAACGCTCTTAAGTAGCTGGAGAAAATCGGAATCAGTGCGTTTAAAATGCATCCGCCTCCCACAATCCTAAGATATGTTTTTGCATACTCCATCAGAGAATCTGCCACACCAACCGCTGATAATATCATTCCTGACTGGAAGAACAAAAATACCGCAAGAATTGCTCCTACAATAGCGTTAAATAACATGCCAAGCTGTCTTGCCTGATATGCAATCCCCTCTCTTCCGGCACCGATATACTGCGTCATAACCGCAATCATTCCGGCTGAAATAACAGAAAACATAATGATAAAAATACCTATATAGGTATTGGCTGTTCCAACAGCACCGACTGCTGCATCTCCCACAGATGAAAGCATCAGTGTATCCACCATGCCGGAAAGCATATAACATAATGTTTCCAGGCAGATTGGTACAAACAATTGTCCAAGAGTTTTCTTTTGTTCCACGTTTTATCCTCTTTCTTTTCTTTCGATAGTTCTTTACATTTTATAATTTATCTTTTTGAATGGCGTCTGTGTAGTCTGCCAAGACGGGATGCGGTATCAGGGTGTAAGTAGTATCTGGAATTTGTTTTTTCGTTGTCTCTGTTCCGGCAACCGGTGCAAAGTCACATCCCTGTTCCTATGCACCTCGCTGGTACATCCCTGTACCAGCGTTGCCAGATAAAGAACAAATTCCAGATACTACTAACAGCCCCGATAAGCATCCCTGCTTTGGCAGACTACACAAACGTTTATCTAAATAGCAAATACTAAATAGCAAGCTGCAAATAATAATAAAATCAATAGCCATGCGCAATTACAAGAAAATCCTGCGGACGCAAATGTAACAAACTTACATTTATTTTTGGTCTGCAGGATTTTATTTTACTGCGCTATCCGACTTTTATGCTTCCGGCTGTTCAGACTGTTTATCATGCATTACCAGCTTCAGCAGAATCGGGGTAATCAATGTTGTCACGATTACTACCAGTACGATTGGTGCGAAGAATCTATCATCTAACATGCCGCACTGATATCCCTTCTGGGCAACAATTAACGCAACCTCACCACGGGAAATCATTCCGACACCAATCTGTAATGCTTCTTTATTTGTATAGCGGCAGAACTTTGCGCCCAGTCCGCATCCAATCACCTTGGTCAGTAAAGCAATAACTAAAAGGATAATGGTAAATCCTACCATAGAACCTGTCATTCCGTCTAAGGATGTCTTAATACCGATACTTGCGAAGAATACCGGTGAGAAGAATAAGTAAGACGGGAAGTTGATTCTGTCTTTTACATATTCACCGTTCTTCATGCTGCAAAGCATCAGTCCTGCGAAATATGCACCTGTAATATCTGCAATGCCGAAGAATTTTTCTGATATATAGGATAATAAGAAGCAGAATGCCAGTGCAAATACAGTAACACGTCTTTTCTGACCTTCGCTTTCAATTAATGGTTTGCATTTTGATACCAGGAAGAATAAGATTCCGATTACAATAAAGTAAAGAACGATCTTAACCATAACAGTAACCGGATTTACGCTGGTATCCTTTAAGCTCGTTACAATGGTAAGTACAATAATTCCAAGAATATCGTCAATAACAGCTGCGCCAAGAATGGTTGTTCCGACTCTTCCCTTTAAACGTCCCAGTTCACGCAATGTTTCTACTGTAATACTCACAGATGTTGCTGTCAGCACAACTCCGATAAAGACAGATTTCAATACCTCCTGATAATCTGTAAAATCTGTATGGAAATATAATGCATACCCTAAAAATCCACCAATCAGAGGAACAATAACTCCGATTAAAGCAACGATAAAGGATGCCAATGCATTTGCCTTGATTTCTTTCAAATCAGTCTCCAGTCCTGCGGAGAACATCAGGAAAATAACTCCGATTTCAGCTGTAATTTCAAGGTATACTCCGTTGGTTCCATCCAGTGTGATAAGTTTTAATACAGATGGTCCTAAAATAATACCGGCTGCCAGTGCTCCTACTACTGCCGGCATATGCACTTTTCGTGAGAAAAGTCCTAATACTTTTGTTGAAATTAAAATAATTGCTAAAAAAAGCAGAAATTCATAAGATTCCATAATATGACCTCTTTCCTTCCTTCTCTTGTTTTTTCTTTTTACATTCTCCTAAACCCGGAACTATGTTAACTCTTTTTGTGGGTAATAGCAATACATTTTTTCTTTTTTTGTTACTTAATATTTATATATTTTCCAGGATTTTTTGTTACTTTTTCACAATTAAAAATCAGTCATTCTTTTTAGCATGAAAAAACAGCCCTTCCGGACTGTTTTTTCGAGGAGTTTAGTTATGAAAATGTTTCATCTATTAAAAGGAAATTATTGCCACTTTTTCAAACGAAAGGAAATCTGTTTTTATTTTCGTGTCCCTTCATTTGATAAATTCATTATATCCATGAAATGTGTCTAAAGTGTGTCAGTTTTCGAAAAGGATTCTAAAAAAATCTAAAAAATTATTCCTATTTAATTTATATTTTATTTAGAATTAAGTAATATTTCGCACAAACGCAGCTTTTCTAATGTTGCAGCGCTGTTTTCAAATATTACCCTGCCTTTTCTGTCTCCGGTATACAATAATTCCTTTTCCATAAGCCGCCGTCTGGTCTCCCGTGCCACACCAGCTCCTCCATCAAAAAATTCCACCGTATTTCCCATCACTTCTGCTATTGCATCCTTTACAAAAGGATAATGGGTACATCCCAAAACGATTGCATCCACCGTTCCCTCACAATATGGTTTCAACAGCCTGTATAAAAATGCCTTTAATCCTGCACTGTTTAATTCTCCACGCTCAACAAATTCCACAATTCCGGGACATGCCAGTGGATAAATCTCCGCATCCTTTTCATACCGTGCCATAAGCCGTTGAAATTTTTCTTCCCGGATTGTCATTGGCGTTGCCATAACAAGTACCCGTGGATGCTCCATAAACTGTACTGCAGGCTTTAATGCAGGTTCAATTCCAACCACCGGTACATCCGGATATTCTTTTCTCAAAATCGAGACATCTGCACTGGTTGCTGTATTACAGGCAATCACTACTGCTTTTGCTCCTTCTGATAACAGGTGTCTCACATGACATTCCGTCAGTTTCCGCACCTCTTCTAAGCTCTTTCCACCATACGGTGCATTTTTAGAATCTCCAAAAAATATATAATTTTCATTTGGCATCAGGCGTACCAGTTCACGTAATACACTTATTCCACCTACACCTGAATCAAATACTGCAATTGGTCTTTCGGTCTGTTTCATGATAGCCCCCTGTTTTCGCATACAAATAGGTTCTCTTCTTTCGTAAAAAACTGCTGAAAACAGTTTTTCCGTTTTCAGCAGCAATTCTTAGTTTTCCCTCGGGCATCTACGCACTCTCTTAATATTGCAGTCCTGCACATCACACGGAGCACAGTCTACCAGTCCTTTTAAGAAGCAGAACGCCTGCCGGCTCTCCTTCTTAGCCGTGTCTTCTTCCCGCGGACACCTAGACACATGCTTTACATTGCAATCCTGAATCTGTCCCGAACTGCAGTCCACAAGCCCTTTCAGGTAACAGAATTTGTTTTCCATTTTTCCCCTATCTACTCCTCATCACCCCAACATTATGTTTCTAATGTCATCTTTATTCTATCATCTTGGGATGGAATGTGCAAGCCATAACAGACCTGTGTTTTGAATACTTTTCCAGCAAAAACGATTACTTTCTATTTTTCATATAAAAATTTTTCCGGCAGTGTTACTTTAAAATCTTTTGCCAGCTGCCGGAATTCATCTGGCTGGATTGTCTGATGTTTCTGACTCTGCATAGATAACATCTTCACCAGTATCTCTGCTGATTTTTCAGCTGTATGCATAAGTCCAAATGTCAAATCAAAATCCTCTCCTGCCGCAAATGTACCATGATGTGCCCAGATTGCTAGATCATATTTTTCCATCAATTTGCTGGTAGCAACAGCTATTTCTCTGCCACCTGGCACCATCCACGGAACAACACCAATTCCATCTGGGAATACAACCGGACATTCTGTTGCCATTTCCCAAAGTTCTCTTGTAAATACTTTATCTTCCAGCGGCAGAACAAAGGTCAGGGCAATAATATTGGTGGTATGTGCATGATATGCAACTCGGTAATTTGGATTTTTCTTCTTTTTTACTTCCAGATTCATCAAATGACTCGGTAATTCAGAAGTTGGTCTTCCTCCATTTACCAGTCCCCAGACAATACGGTAATTCTCTCCTTTTTCGTCCAGTTCTATCATACAGATAGAATCTTCCGGTTTCAAAATCACATTGCGAAAATACTTACCACTTCCAGTTACCAGAAAATATTCTCCTGCAAGATATGGCACCGATGTTCCGATTGGCTGCCATTCTTTACTATTAAAATTTTCTTTTACCATTTCTACTTCTTCCGGTTTTACACGATAAGATAAATTACCGCCATTTCTTTCATGCCATCCCTGTTCCCATCCATCATTTGCCATACGGATAAATCCCTGTACGAATTCTGCATCTAAAAACTTCATTCTCTCTTTTCCTCTTATTATATCTTTCTGATATTTTTCTTTCTTAACTATTATTGTTTGTATATTCTCTAGTTACGGTTTACCAATACTTCTTTTTCATATTTTTCAATTGCATCATAGAAATGTGCATCATCTGTAACACCTTCCCGTCTGCAATATTCTTCCCAGACTTCTCCAATCGGAAGCATCTTTACTGCCTCCTGCATTACCATTAATTTACCCAGCTGATTGGTATCCTGTAATTCTTTCAATTGTTCATTCGGTGTACATAAAGCCATAAGCAGAGCCTTCTGCCAGCTTCGGAATCCTGTTGCAAGTGCAGAAACACGATTGATACTTGCATCAAAATAATCCAATGCCATATACACCCGGTCCAGTGCCTGATTTCTTACAATCTCTTTTGCCATTTCCTTTGTTTCATCGTCCAGCAAAAGAACATGGTCGGAATCCCAGCGTACTCCTCTTGTAATATGTAATGCAAATTCCGGATAGAAACACAACATTGCAGGAATTTTATCCGAAACATATTCCTGTGGATGATAATGTCCATTATCCATAAGCGGCATACAGCCATCATGCATTGCAGCAAAGCTTAACGTAAATTCTGCAGAACCTACCGTATAAGATTCTACTCCGATACCAAAAACTTTCGATTCCACGCATGGTTTTACGAGATTTTTATCATATGGTTCTGATAATATCTGTTCTATGGAATCCTTATATCTCAGACGTGGTCCCATTCTGTCTGCCGGTACATCCTTAAATCCATCCCCGGTCCATATATTCATAACGCAAGGCATTCCCGTCTCTCTTGCAAAATACTCCGAAATGCGGATGCATGCTTTTCCATGTTCAATCCAGAACTTTCTTGTTTCCTCATCCGGGCTGGATAAGGTTAATCCGTTCTTTACTTTCTCATGAGAAAAGAAGGTCGGGTTAAAATCAATTCCCATATGATGTTTCTTTGCAAATGCCACCCATTTTGCAAAATGTTTTGGCTCTAATGCATTTCTGTCTGCGTATTTTCCATCTTCAAAGATGGCATAAGAAGCATGAATATTTAATTTTGCCGTTCCAGGCATAAGCTTCATTGCTTCTTCCATGTCAGCCATAAGCTGTTCCGGTGTCTTTGCTCTTCCCGGATAATTACCAGTTGTCTGTATTCCTCCGGTCAGGGCTCCATCATTGTCAAATCCCATTACATCATCCAACTGCCAGCAATGCAGGGAAACCGGAACTTTTTTCAACTGCTCCATTGCAGCCTCTGTATCTACTCCCCATGCTGCATATTTCTCTTTTGCAAGTTCATAACCTGTCATATTTTCTAATCTCCTTTTCTATGCTTCATATAATTTAATTTCAAATGAATCAAAAATACATTTTCTTGTTTCTTTCAAATCTGCAAATTCTCCTGCCGCAATCATCTGCACGGAAATATTTCCCAATGCGGTAGCCTCTGTAGGTCCTGCATAAATCTTTTTCTTTGTGTATTTAGCTGTCAGCCGGTTTAAGAATTCTGCATTGGCTCCACCACCTACAATATGAATTCCGGCATATGTCCGACCAGTAATTGCTTCTATTTCTCCTGCCACTTCTGCGTAACAATTTGCCAGACTGTTATAAATAACTGTTGCTATTTCGCCAATGGTTTTCGGTACCTGCTGCATGGTTTCCCAGCACGCTGTCCGCACTTCTTCTACCATACTGTCCGGAGTCAGAAATCTTTCATCATTTACATCCACTAAAGAAATGATTTCTTCCTTCTCTGCAAGTGTACAAATTTCCGAAAAACTCATGTCCGGTGCAAGTTCTTTTCGAACGGACTGTATCATCCATAATCCCATAATATTTTTTAAGAAACGATAACGGTAGCTATAGCCTCCTTCATTGGTGAAATTATGAACCATGCTCTCTCTGCTGCAATTTGCCTGCAGTTGTTCGGTTCCCATTAATGACCATGTACCTGAACTGATATATAAAGTTTCATCTTCCTGGACTGGTACTGCCACAACTGCCGATGCTGTATCATGTGTCGGTGGTAAAACAACCTTACAATTGAAGCCAACCACCTTTTGAATCTCCTGCTCTAAATCTCCTACTTCATAGCCAGCCATCTTAATTTCTTTAAAAATACTTCTCTTTATCCCAAGCTTTTCTATCAGTTCATCATCCCAGTCTCTTGTCTTAGGATTTACCAACTGCGTAGTTGTAGCATTGGTATACTCCTGTACTTTCTGCCCGGTTAAAAGGAAATTAAAATAATCCGGAATCATCAAAAAGCTTTCTGCCCGTTCCAGATGAGCCGGTTCCATCCGTTTTAATGCCATTAACTGATAAATGGTATTAAATATCTGCTTTTGAATTCCGGTTCTTGTATATAACTGTTCTTCCGTAACCAGCTTATATACTTCCTCATCCATTCCATAAGTCCGCTTATCCCGATAAGCAACTGTCTCCCCAATTTTTCTGTCATCTGCATCCAAAAGAACATAATCTACTGCCCAGGTATCAATTCCCATACTGTATGGAATCTTTCCTGACTCTGCACATTTTTTCATGCCGGTAAGAATTTCATGAAACAATCTCCTTAAATTCCACACCTTATAGCCCTTTCGCATAACCATCTCATTGGAAAAACGGTAGATTTCTTCTAATACAATTTTTCCATCTTCCAGATGTGCCAGCATATGTCTGCCACTGGATGCACCAATATCTACTGCAAGATAATATTTTGTACCCATCTCTATGCTCCTTCTCCTTTTGTTGACTTAAATGTAACAAAAATAAGGACAGTTTTTCAGCCTCTTATTAGACCAAAAAACTGTCCTTATTTTCCATTTTAAATTGGTATTCTTTTATCCTTCTTATGCAGCTTACGATATTTTGCAGGTGTCATTCCATAACGTTTCTGAAACTGCCGGTAAAAATAACTCTGGTTCTCATATCCTACCTCAAGCGCAATATCCTCTACTGTAAGTTCTGTTTCCATCAACAGATAAACTGCCTTTTGAAATCGACGTCTTTGCAACAGCTCCTGAAACTTATAACCAGTCTTCTGTTTTATCAGCTTACTCAATACTGTCATCGACTGATGGGTATCTTCCGCAATCTTAGTCAGATTTGCATTCTGGCAATCACTGTTAATATATTCCATCACCGCCTGTACAACAGTTTCCTTATAATCAAGGGATGAGTTATGGCTCAAATTTTCCAGATGATTCAACAGATATAAAAATACAAGCCCCATGGTATACTGATTGGCAATATCTTCATTACAATGTGTATGCAGCATGGATTCTATCATATTTTCCATCAGATTCTCCACCTGTAAATCTTCTTTTAAACGAAATAGCAGATAATGGGAAACCGGATTCTTCTGCCGCATTGCACCAATTACAAAATCAGCCAGTACATTTTTCTCATGCAGCATCGTAAGTGGAACTTCAAAAAATTCCGGTAATGCAATAAAATTAATTCCAATATCTTCATACTCAGCCCTTTTTATTGCATGTGACACATGCTGGTTCAGCATCAGCACATCTCCTTTACGCAATACCAGTTCTTTTCCTTCTATATAATGTGTAATACTGCCCTGTACCACATACATCATTTCCACATAATTGTGCCTATGCTCCGGGAAATCCACAAACCGGCTGTGTGGACGTACCGTAATCAGCTTTCCACGCTGCAGTAATCTTTTTCTGTCAATCTCTGTCAGGTTATCTTTCGCATACAGACTTTGTTCCACCGTACTTTGTCCTGATTTATATTTCTTTTCTTCCTCCGATATTATCATCAATTCGTCCAGAAGTTCTTTTCTCATCCCGTTTTCTCCTCAATGAAACTTTTCCTAAAAACAACAATACAGCCAATATGCTTCCAGAAGCTGCCAGTAATACAAAAGTCTGCTGCCATTCCGTCTCATCGCCTGTCTTAATCTCCTCTGTTTCCAGTGGAGTCACAGGTTCCTCCCTTTCTTCCTGCGGTTCCTGAGGTCTTGAAACTGCCTTCCTTGCCAGCTTTAAATCCACTACCGCATCCTTCATCCAGACATACTTTCCATCACCTGTTTTTTCGATATTCTCCATAAAACCAGGCAGTGTAATCAGATACGGATCTGCCTGATAGATTTCATCGGATAAATAAAGCGGTTTCATACAAACTAAATATACTCCGGCTTCCATTCCATCCTTGTTTCCTGTATTATCTGTCAGTTCAATCTCTGCATCCGTTTCTGTCTTTGCACTCTCATTCCATTCGGTAACTCCAAGAGACGCCGCCACATCTTCTGCTTTTTTCTTATATTCACGGGCAGATGATTCCACGGATAATTCCTGTATATTTAACCCGGAATATTTTTCTAAATCACGGTATTCCCCTGTCTCTGTAATATCTGCAATGCGATATAGCCTAAGCTCCAGCTTCTGCTCTTTTAAAGCTGCACGATATGCATTGGGAATTTCAAAAGTAATAGAACATGATTCCGATACCGGAATATTTTCTTCTGCCCGTATGCTCTCCGGCAGCAGACCGGCAAAACATATCATTAAAAATAGTATTTTATTCCTGTGTTTTCTCCCATTTGTTCCATGACCGCTTTTTTTCTTTATTATCCGGATGATACTTCTACATATTATAATGGAGCCTATAGTAGCTATTATTCCAATAAAAATCCATGCCAGATAATTCGTATGAATGCTTTTCTTTGCCTGTCTTTCCTGCTCCTTCTCCTGTTCCTCTACATAAGGCACTCTGTGTCCACGCACCAATAAACGCTGCGTATTTACACCATATGGCGTACAGGTAACCAACGTTACATAATCCTTCCCTTCTTCTACATTTAAAATCTCTGTATCTTCCGGCATCACAGTTTCTATCTGATCCACTTCGTATGCCAGAATCTCATCTAATATATATAAGTAGAACTGGTCTCCTTCTTCCAGTAAATCGAGGTCTGTAAACAGGGACATTCCTGGAATTCCCCTATGTGCTGCTATAGATGCATGTGTTGACGTTCCACCGATGGGCAGCGATGAACCCTGGATATGTCCTGCTCCTTTTTGTAATACCTCTTCTCTGGAAGTATGATATACAGGTATAATTTCGCCAATCTTCGGAATAGACAGATAACCCATCATACCATCCCCATTCTGATTCAGGCAGGACATATATTCACTATCCTGCTGTGTTACTTCCTCCTGTTCTGCCTGAATGAAACTATCAGGAATTACAATTGGCTGCAACCGCTCGTTATATGCCGCTGCTTTCTCCCACTCCTCTTCTAAACTGGTATCCTCCGCTTTTTCTGCATTTTCATGCTGATATTCTTCAAACTTTAATTTGCTATTATACTCGTTCCACATATTAGAAAACATTGGATAAAGCAGCAGGGCAAAGCCTGTCAAAAAGCCAACTGCCATGAGAAACATTAATGTTTTACGTACAGATTCTTTCATTCTACTTTGCCCTCTCTTAATTATTTTACCTGTTTTCTTTTTCTCAATGAAACAAACATTGTTCCAAATCCTGCCATTAAGACAACTGCTGCAACAGTCAGTGCAATCATTCCTGCTCCACCTGTCTCCGGTAAGGTAATAAGTGGTGTATTATTAATTCCAAACGTATCTGCATTTGCAGCATTGTCTGTTGTATTTATTGTTCCGTTATCCAGCTTTTCATGTGTAAAAGTAATAGAATTTCCAGTTGCTCCACTTACTCTTACCGTATAATTCTTTAATTCTCCTGTCAGTTCATTATAAGTTGGTGTGATTACAATTGTATATGTAGTCTTGTCCAATGCATATCCCAATGGTGCCTTGGATTCTTTTAATGTATATGTACCTGCATCAAGACCGGTTGCTGTCAGCTGACCATTGTTTTTTGATACAATATAATCATATGTTCCACTTGTCTCGGTAGTATATTCACCAGCACTGGTAAAATATAACTGCTTTCCATTTGCATCAAATAACTGGAACTGTGCGCCGTCCAGTGCTACTTTATTATCAAGTTCTGTTGTTGTCTTTACACCATATTTGGTAATTTCTGTAGTTTTCTCAGAACCAGTTCCATTTACCAGAGTATCAAATCCAAATGTATAGTGATGTGTAATATCCTGCATCGGATCACTCATATCTGTACCGGATGCAACCGTAGAATATTTCAAAGTTGCTTTATTCTCATCTGAATCAAAGTTTACTTTTGCTTTATCATTTACCTGTGCCTGATAAGTAATTGCAATCGTATTTCCTGCATACTGATAAACATCCTCACCATATAAATCTAATGTAAAACCACTTGTGGAGGTTGTAATACTGGTTGAAGTACATTTCTTATTTGCTACAAATAAATCATTGATAGATGTTCCTTCTAATTTAATAGAACTTACATCCAGAGTCAGTCCATCTGTAAGTGAATCCTTAATATTATAATGTAACTTATCAGATAACCAGGAACCCTGATAATCCGGAATTGTCATTGTAATCTTAAATTCTACTGTATCTCCAATATTTGCATCCCCATATTTATATGCATTTCCATTTTCAATTACTTCCTTCTTCATGGTTGGATCGCTGGATTTCTTTGCTGCTACATGAATCACTCCATTTTCATCTGCAATAGATGCTATTCCAGTACCGCTGTACTGATAATTTACTGCAACCACATTACCACTATAAGAATATTCTTTGACCTTTTTATTTGCCGCGATTACATATAAACCAGGTTTTACATTTGATACACTATAGGAAGCATCTGCAGCATTATATTGCATATGTAATACGGTCTTATCTACAACAGCATCTCCTTCTCCATCATGTAAATCCCAATCATCAGCTCCCATTGTTGAATTCAGATTCATATAAAAATAAACCAGATCATCTGTATCCACTTTGCCATCTTTTACTCTCGACTCAACATTTCCTTCCGGATTGTATTTCCAGTAATGATTTCCATTTGCATCTACTGCATCAATTGCAACTGCATATGCATAAACATTACATCCTTCCTCAATTCCGGTTACCTGAATTGTGGTGGTAGGATCTGCTGCCCTAACCGTTTTTGCCGGCAGAATTATACTAAATACCAGCATTACTGCCATCATCATTGCCTTCCATCTTCTTACTCTCTGTTTCATATTCTCTCTCCTTTACTTGTTCAGACAATTATCAAAGCGGTGCTCAAAGCCGCCTTGCA
>OBAQ01001022.1_pt1 | contig 21131 bp, 10 predicted proteins | sample 1517821 | NCBI WGS metagenome assembly OBAQ01 (sample SAMN04571705, study PRJEB22368) | human gut metagenome | biome: human gut; material: stool | host: Homo sapiens | place: Luxembourg | collected 2012-09-27
CAATTCATAATCTTCACCGCCATTCATGGCACAAGTGGTCAGGTTCATGTTGAATTCTTCTGCCATGACAGCCGTCTGATAGTCAATAGGAATATGTTCCTCATAGACACGGCATCCCGTATTACTTTGTTTGCAGATATGCATTAATTCGGACGACAGACCATCGGAGATGTCCATCATGGATGTGGGGACAATATTGGCAGCCGCCAGTTTTTCGATGATATCTTTACGGGCTTCCGGTTTCAACTGGCGTTCCAGTAAGTATTCTTTGCCGGTGAAGTCCGGTTGGATATCTTTTTCACCCTTCAGTACTGTTTTCTCACGTTCCAGGAGTTGCAGACCCATATAGGCAGCGCCCAAGTCACCGCTGACACAGATTAAGTCAGTGTCTTTGGCTCCGTTGCGGTAGACCACTTTGTCTTTATCGGCATCTCCGATACAGGTGATGCTGATGGCAAGTCCCGTAAGAGAAGAGGATGTATCGCCTCCGATAATGTCAACATGATACTGTTGGCATGCCAGACGAATGCCTGAATAAAGCTCTTCCATGTCCTCTACGCTGAAGCGTTTGGAAAGAGCGAGCGATACGGTGATCTGCCGGGGCGTACCGTTCATTGCATAGATATCGGAGAAATTGACTACGGCCGATTTATATCCCAGATGTTTCAGAGGGACATAAGTCAGGTCGAAATGAACACCTTCCATTAATAAGTCGGTTGTTACTAATAGTTGTTTCTCCGAAGGGTAGGAGAGGACGGCGGCATCATCACCCACTCCGTATTTGGTTGATTCGTTTTCTGGTTTAATTCCCTCGGTGAGGCGGTCGATCAGACCGAACTCGCCGAGAGTTGCTATTTCAGTTCGCATAAATAGAGTTTAGTATTAAGCACGGTTGATAAGTTCACGCATGATAGTGGTCATTTTAGGTTGAGCTGCGTCCGCTGCCTTCTGAACTTCTTCATGCGATACTTCTACAATTTTTCCTTCTACTCCCAAGTCAGTGATGACGGAGATTCCGAATACCTTGATTCCGCAGTGGTTGGCTACGATCACTTCGGGAACGGTAGACATACCGACTGCATCGGCACCCAGAATGTGGAATAGTTTATATTCAGCAGGAGTCTCGAAAGTAGGGCCTTGCGTACCGATATAAATTCCATGTTGTACCTTAATGCCTTTTTCCTGAGCAATCTCGTCAGCTTTACGAATCAGTTCCTTATCATATGCTTCGCTCATATCCGGGAAGCGTGGACCATAAGGAATATTCTTGCCACGAAGCGGATGTTCGGGGAAGTAGTTGATATGATCGGTGATAATCATCAGGTCACCGATTTCAAAAGCTTCGTTTGTACCACCGCTGGCGTTGGATACAAACAATGTTTTGATACCCAGCTCACGCATTACACGTACAGGGAAAGTCACTTCCTTCATGGAATAACCTTCATAAAAATGAAAACGCCCCTGCATTGCCATGATGTCTTTATTGCCCAACTTGCCGAAAATCAGTTTACCGCTATGACCTTCGACAGTAGACACCGGGAAGTTAGGAATATCCGAATACTTTATTTCATACTTCTCGGTGATCTCGTCTGCCAAACTGCCAAGTCCGGTGCCAAGGATGATGGCTGTTTCAGGACTGGTGTGCATTTTCCCTTTCAGAAAAGCTGCTGTTTCTTGTATTTTCTCTAACATAGCCAATAATGTGTTGGTTAAATTTATCTTGTTGATTTTGTAATATCTCAATCTCAATCGGCAAGGCGTAAATAAACGGTTTCAGTTCCTCGCTCAATACCGGATGATGAATCAGGCGGGTTGCATCTTTCTCGGTGGTGACAATCAGTTTATGTTCACCTTTCAGTTTTCCGAATCGTTCCTTGATCTGTTGTATGTCCCGATGACTGAAATGATGATGGTCGTCGAATGAAAGCGAATCAATCTGATCGGTATACATTTTCAACTCTTCGAGAATAGGCGCAGGTGATGCAATGCCCGTTACCAGCAAAATATCCGTATTCGTTAAAGCACTCAGCGGTAACTCATTCACTGTAGAATCAATCTCTGAATTTGCTGATGGAAATACCGGTTGCAGATTTCCATAACGAAACGATGAGAAGTATAACTGCTGATAAGGATAAAGGTTCAGTCGTTTTGTGATAATATTATAGTCAATCGGCTTAATATCCTGCGGACACTTTGTGACAATGACGATTTGTGCCCGGTTTTTACCGTTGACAGACTCGCGCAGACGACCTGCCGGAAGTAAAGTATCGTCGCAGAAGAGGCGGTGATAATCCGTCAGCAGGATGCTTAGTCCCGGCTTGACGTAACGGTGCTGGAAAGCATCATCCAGCAATACAACTTCAATGGACGGTTCTTTGATGGATAGTAATTGTTCTATGCCATGGCAGCGGTTCTCATCGACAGCTAGTGTGACAGACGGGAACTTGGTATGCATCTGGTAAGGCTCGTCACCGATGCTGCGTGCAGTACTTTGGGGAGTGGCAAGCACATATCCTCGGCTATGCCTTTTATATCCCCGGCTTAATACTGCCACATGATAGTTATCACGAAGCAGCTTTATCAGATATTCGGTGTGCGGCGTCTTTCCCGTGCCGCCTACAGACAGGTTGCCGATGCAGATGACAGGAACACCAAAACTCTTTGACCGGAGGAATCCCCAGTCAAAGAGTTTGTTTCTTACTGTTACCACTGCCCCGTAAATCCATGAGACAGGGTAAAGCCACTTATGTATCTTGATAAAGTGTTCGTCCATGCAGTACAGTTTACTTGATATTTAGTTCAAACGGAATGCGTGCCTGAATCATGGAACGCTCTTTTAAATTTTTCAGCATACCGAATTGTTGATAATACTCTCCTAACTTGCTTTTCAATATTTGTGATTCCACATAATTAGTGGGTTTCGTATTGAGCAGTGAAGAAAGGAGGTCTTGTTTTGCCGGATAAGAAACAACTGTATATCCTTCGATTCCTGCTTTCCTGACAGCAATCTCCAAAGCTGTATCAATACCTCCGAGTACGTCTACCAGTCCAAGTTCTTTAGCAGCTTCTCCTGTCCATACACGACCTTCAGCTATTTTCTCAATGGCCTCTTTGCTCATATGGCGCCCCTCAGCGCAGCGATTGACGAATGTATCATAACCTTGGGTAATCATCATCTGCATCAGTGTCTTCTCATCCTGATTGAAAGGACGCATGATATTTCCAAAATCTGAAAATTTATTTGTTTTTACCACATCGTAGGTCAAACCGATCTTTTCTGATAATTCCTTAACATTCGGTACCATACCGAAAATTCCGATGGATCCCGTCAATGTAGTCGGCTCTGCAACGATTGTATCGGCTACACAAGAGATATAATAACCACCTGATGCGGCATAATCACCCATAGAAACAATTACTGGTTTCTCTGTTTTCAGTTCTTTCACGGCATGCCAGATTTGTTCGGATGCAAAAGCACTTCCACCCGGTGAATTAACACGGAGAACGACAGCTTTTACATCCTCGTCATCTTTTAGCTTACGCAAGTCACGAATAACTTTTGTGCCTACAATTCCCTCTTCAGAAGTTGAAGAACCGCTGTAATCTGTGATTTCTCCGGAGGCATAATAGACCGCTACGATGTTACCGCTTTTATCTTTCGGCATGTTTTTTTTCACATTGATCATGTCACTCAACCCTAGCACCGGAAGGCGGTCATCTTCTTTCAAGTCCACCCACTGTTTAAGATAATTGCGAACATCATTGCGGTAAATCAATGTGTCCGCCAAGCCACATTGCACACTTTCCTCTGCCGGATAAAACATCAGCATACGGTCAGCTAAAGCATTCAGTGAATCTACGGGGAGGCTGCGGGAAGCAGATACCCCTTCGGTAACCTGTCCCCAAATCGAGTTGATAAAAGCTGTCACCTGTTCACGATTGGCAGGACTCATTTCTGTAGAAATAAACGGTTCTACGGCGGATTTATAAGTACCTACTTTAAATATCTGCATTTCTACCCCGATCTTTTGCAGTAAGTCTTTATAAAACAGAGGAGCGGAAGCGATGCCTTTCCACTCAATCATTCCTTTCGGATTGAGCAATACCTTGTCCGCTACACTGGAAAGATAATAAAGTCCTTGTGTATAGCTATCTCCGTAGGCTATGATGAACTTTCCGCTTTCTTTAAAGTCGAGCAATGCGTTACGGATTTCCTGCAAAGATGCATACGAAGTTCCGAGCATACTTGCCTGCAGATAAATTCCTTTGATATTTTCATTTTCTTTTGCTTTTTTGATGGAAGAAAGAATATCGTCCAGCCCGTATGTATTGGAGTCGTCGCTGAACAACTGTGATAAGATACCTAACGGACTCTCCTGAGTGCGTTCGACTAATACACCGTTCAGGTCGAGTATCATCACAGAATTCTTTTTCACTATTGTTTCTGTATCCGCGGTTGATACAATGCCGAACAATGTTACCATGCCGATAATAAATAATACAATGCTTGACAGGATGATACCGGTCACAGTAGCGAGCGTAAATTTCAAGAAATCTTTCATTATACTATTGTTTTTTTGAGTCAGCTTGTTTTAAAGCTAACAAAGATAAATAATTGAGTTGATATTTATTCAATAAGTCGTGCGAATTTTTGTTTTGTCACAATGAATCAGGTTTATTTGCTTTTAGAATGCTGCCCGGAACAGGGTAGATATAAATTTTGAATGATCGGACTTGGGGACCATTTTTCTATTGTATTTTAGTGTAGCATTGAGAATTATTCTCTAAATTTGTAGCATTAACTTAACATTATGATTATCATGAAAAGAAAATCCCCTGTGATGGCCGTTGCTTTGGCGGGACTGTTTATGTACACTTCCTGTTCTCCGACGGAGCAAGCGGAAACGAAAGATTACACCCAGTATGTGAATACCTTTATTGGTGCTGCTGACAATGGGCATACATTCCCCGGAGCTTGCTATCCTTTCGGAATGATACAGACCAGTCCGGTGACGGGTGCAGTAGGTTGGAGATATTGTTCGGAATATACTTATCAGGACTCTCTGATCTGGGGCTTCACTCAGACTCATCTGAACGGAACCGGATGTATGGATTTGGGGGATATTCTGGTGATGCCAGTTACCGGTACCCGTGCTCGTGCATGGGATGCTTACCGCAGCCATTTCCCGAAAGACAAGGAAGCTGCTACTCCGGGATATTATACAGTCGAATTATCCGATCCGCAGGTAAAGGCGGAACTGACTGCTTCTATCCATGCAGCTCTTCATCGTTATACATATCATAAAGCAGATTCAGCTTCTCTGCTGATTGACTTGCAGCACGGACCTGCCTGGAGAGAAGAACAATATCATTCACAAGTGAATAGTTGCGAGGTGAACTGGGAAGATGCTCAGACGCTGGCCGGACACGTGAATAACACGGTCTGGGTTGATCAGGACTACTTCTTTGTGATGAAGTTTAATCGTCCGGTAATAGATTCGCTTTACCTTCCGATGGGAGAAACTGAGAAAGGAAAGCGAATCATTGCTACTTTCGACTTGAAGCCGGGAGATGAACTGATGATGAAGGTGGCCCTTTCGACTACCAGCGTAGAGGGAGCAAAGAAGAACTTGCAGGCTGAAATACCAGACTGGAACTTTGACGGTGTGAAGCTGGCTGCCCATGACGAATGGAACAGCTATCTGAGTCGCATGGACGTAGAGGGTACGGATGATGAAAAGACGAATTTCTATACTTGTTTCTATCACGCACTGATTCAGCCTAACCAGATTTCAGACGTAGACGGTATGTATCGTAATGCTGCCGATTCGATTGTGAAGGCCGGAACAGGAACATTCTATTCAACCTTCTCTTTATGGGATACTTATCGTGCCGCTCATCCATTCTATACATTAATGGTTCCCGAACGTGTGGATGATTTTGTTAATTCATTGATAGAACAAGGTGAAGTACAAGGCTTCCTGCCTATTTGGGCATTGTGGGGAAAAGAAAACTTCTGTATGATCGGCAATCATGGTGTATCTGTTATTGCTGAAGCCTACCGAAAAGGTTTCCGTGGTTTTGATGCGGAACGTGCTTTCAATATGGTGAAGAAGACACAGACTGTATCTCATCCGTTGAAGTCCGACTGGGAAGTGTATACGAAATACGGATATTTCCCGACCGACCTGACAAAAGCGGAATCCGTCTCTTCAACTCTGGAATCGGTATACGACGATTATGCGGCAGCTGACATGGCCCGTCGCATGGGAAAAGAAGAAGATGCTGCTTACTTTGCGAAACGTGCGGATTATTATAAGAACTTATTCGATTCACAGACGAATTTTATGCGTCCGCGTAAAGCTGACGGAACTTGGAAATCTCCGTTTAATCCTAGTGATGTAGGGCATGCGGAAAGTACAGGCGGTGACTATACGGAAGGAAATGCATGGCAGTATACCTGGCATGTGCAACACGATGTTCCCGGTTTGATTGCTCTCTTCGGTGGAGAAGAACCTTTCCTGAATAAGCTGGATTCCCTGTTTACAGTGAAACTGGAAACAACTCAGGCTGATGTGACAGGTTTGATCGGACAGTATGCGCATGGTAATGAGCCCAGTCATCATGTTACTTATTTATATGCTTTGGCAGGTCGTCCGGAACGTACACAGGAACTAATCCGTGAAATCTTTGATACTCAATATAAGAACAAGCCTGACGGACTTTGTGGTAATGATGACTGTGGTCAGATGTCCGCATCGTATATGTTCAGTGCAATGGGCTTCTATCCGGTAGATCCGGTAAGCGGTGATTATGTATTCGGTGCTCCTCAGTTACCGAAGATTGTGTTACATCTGGCTGATGGAAAGACCTTTACTGTGATCGCTGAAAACTTGTCGAAGGAACATAAATATGTGGATAGTATCACGCTGAATGGCGAACCTTATACAAAGAATACGATTTCTCATGAAGATATTCTGAAAGGTGGAACACTTGTATATAAGATGAAATAGACTGTATACAGAGTAGTATACAGAAGATCCCTCCAAAGTTTTTTCTTTGGAGGGATTTTTGGCTTTATATGCTTTAAATTCGAATAATTCTCTAAATTTGTGCTATTAATCTGACTGGTACATTCATGGAGAATACTGAAACTTTAATAGTGGAGCAACTGAAGATAGGCAATGAAAATGCTTATCGTTACATATATGATCATCATTATGCCTTGCTCTGTTATGTCGCCAATTGTTATCTAAAAGATCAGTTCCTTTCCGAAACCATTGTAGGAGATACTATCTTTCATTTATGGGAGATACGTGAGACTTTGGATATTTCAGTCTCTATCCGTAGTTACCTGCTGAGAGCTGTCCGTAATCGTTGTATTAACTATCTTAATTCGGAACGTGAAAAGAGAGAAATAGCATTTTCTGCTCTTATGCCCGATGAGATAACGGATGATAAAGTCATACTGTCCGATTCGCATCCGTTAGGTATTTTACTGGAACGTGAACTTGAAAACGAAATATATAAGGCTATCGATAAATTGCCGGACGAATGCCGTCGGGTTTTTGCTAAAAGTCGCTTTGAAGGAAAATCATACGAAGAAATTTCCGGTGAACTGGGAATATCTGTTAATACAGTTAAGTATCATATAAAGAATGCTTTAGCTGCTTTACACGCTCATTTGAGTAAGTACCTGATTTCTCTATTACTACTTTTTTTCAGGTAAAGCGAAAAAAAAATCATTTTCTGACTACCCTTAATTAAAAAACAACTGTCTCCTTTATAGAAAGCATAAATATGGAAGAAGAAAATAAACATATTGATGAACTGATTGCCAACTATCTGACTGAAGGTCTGGATAAGAACGCTTTAGATGAACTAAAAACATGGATTGCCGCATCGGCTGAAAATCAGCAATATTTTATCCGTCAGCGGGAGATCTGGTTTTCAGCTGTAAGTCGTGAAGCCGCATCTGTCTATGATAAGGATAAAGCGTTTGAGAATTTTAGAAACCGTGTCGAAAGTCAGAAGGAAATTCAGAGCACTTCCCGTCAAGGTTTTAACTTGTCAGCGCTGTGGCGTTATGCTGCGGTTGTTGCAATCATAATAGCGGTGGGATGTATTTCTTATTGGCAGGGAGAGGTGAATGTGAAAGATACTTTTGCAGATATTTCAGTAGAAGCCCCTTTAGGATCAAAAACAAAACTTTATTTGCCGGATGGTACATTGGTCTGGCTCAATGCCGGTTCACGCATGACATACTCGCAGGGGTTTGGTGTTGATAACCGAAAAGTAGAACTGGAAGGGGAAGGATATTTCGAGGTAAAGCGGAATGAGAAGATTCCCTTTTTCGTAAAGACTAAAGATTTGCAATTACAGGTGTTAGGAACAAAATTCAATTTCCGTGACTATCCGGAAGATCATGAAGTGGTCGTTTCTTTGCTGGAAGGTAAGGTCGGATTGAACAACTTGTTGAGAGAAGAAAAAGAAGCTGTCCTTTCACCTGACGAAAGGGCCGTATTAAATAAGGCGAACGGGCTTTTGACTGTAGAGTCGGTTACCGCATCCAATGCGTCTCAGTGGACGGACGGTTACTTGTTTTTTGATGAAGAACTCTTGCCGGATATCGCCAAAGAACTGGAACGCAGCTATAATGTGAAGATTCACATAGCCAATGATTCCTTAAAAACATTCCGCTTCTATGGTAATTTCGTTCGTCGCGAACAAAATATCCAGGAAGTACTGGAAGCACTGGCTTCTACGGAAAAAATGCAATATAAGATTGAAGAACGCAATATAACTATCTACTAACCGGTTGCCAGAGATTATAATGCTATGATTGTTTAACCTTAAAAATTGAAAAGTATGAATAAAGAGAAAAATACAGAATAATCTTTAGCTGACAAATAAGGAGAGACAAATAAAAAACCGGAAGATTTCGGACATCTCCCGGCTCCTTGAATCTCTTCTTTCAACAATCATCTAGTGTGAATATGTTTTCAAAAGAGAATATGCAAAGTTAGCAAAATACATCTCTTTTAAAACGAGTTATTCAAGTTTTAATTAATAATTTGTTTATTTTATGAATTACAGGAAGAAGGCCATATTAATGGTCATGGCTCTGTTTTGCCTTAACATAGCAATACTAGCCCAGGCTGTTTCATTGAAAATGGATAACGTTTCAGTGAAAGAAGCAATGACCCAGTTGAAGAATAAAAGCGGATATTCTTTCGTTTATAAAGTCGGAGATCTGGATACAAAGAAGATTATAACTGTAAAGGCGAAAGAGCTGAATGAGGCTATCGATCAGATATTGTACGGACAAGACGTTGTCTATGAAGTAAAGGGGAAGAATGTAATTGTTCAGAAAGGACAAGCCAGGCAGAAAACTTCAAAGGATGGTAAAAAACGTAAGATCACAGGTGTGGTAAACGATGTTAACGGCGAGCCTATTATCGGTGTTACCATCAAAGAAAAAGGGACAACTAACGGAACGGTATCGGATATAAATGCGAAGTTTACGTTGGAAGTATCGTCGGGAGCGGTATTGGAACTATCTTACATCGGTTATCAGCCTCTGGAAGTGAAAGTTGGAAATCAGACAGATTTATCCATCGTTTTGTATGAAAAGCAAGAATTGCTGGATGAAGTTGTGGTAGTGGGATACGGTACAATGAAGAAAAGTGACTTGAATGCTTCGATTGTTTCTGTAAAGTCTGAGAAACTCAATAAAGCAGCTTCACCGAACTTCTCTGAAATGTTGATGGGGCGTGCGGCAGGACTTACTGTAAAACAGGGGAGTGCACAGCCCGGTGGTGGTATTGAAGTTCTGATTCGGGGTGCGGCTTCTACCGGTGCGGGGAATGATCCGCTGTATGTGGTCGATGGTTTCCCCATAGTGAACGCCAATGTCAATCCCGGAAGCGGTAATCAGTGGACGGCAGGAAGTAACAGCCCTTTGAGCAGTATTAACCCTAACGATATCGAATCCATAGAGATTTTGAAAGATGCTTCGGCAACTGCCATTTATGGTGCGCGGGGTGCTAATGGAGTTGTTCTGATTACGACAAAAAGAGGTACTCAGGATACGAAAGTAGAGTATAACATGAATATGTCGTTTCAGACTATAAATAAACGACCGGAATTATTGACGGCCGGAGAGTTAATGACTACTCAGAACAGTTACTATAAAGAACAGTATTTAATGCAGAATTTGGTATATCCTTATGGGAATACAGATCCGAGTGCTGTCAGCCCTTATGTACCTATGTACACAGATGAAGAAATAGCAAAAGCCGGAAAAGGGACCAACTGGTATGATATGATTACCCGTACAGGTCTTATCCAGCAACATAACCTCACAGTGACTTATGGTAATGAAAAGATGAGATCATTGATTTCGCTGAACTACTTCGATCAGAAAGGAGTGGTGAAAACATCCGGTTATAAACGCTATAGTTTCCGTTATAATCTGGACCATAAAATAACGAAATGGTGGGATTATGGTATTTCTGCCACAGCCTCTTATGTAGTCGATCAGAATGCGACACTGGGGGGAGGATATGACAGTACGGCAGGTATTATCGAATCGGCGTTAAGTTATAGTCCGACAGTGAAGGCGGAACGAGACCCGACGACCGGCAAATGGATTGAAGATCCTAAGCAGGCATTGCTCAATCATCCTTTGTCCTATCTCGACATTGAGGATGAGACAAAGACCAAGCGTTTTCTGGCAACAGCATTCACTAATTTCTATTTTATAAAAGATGTGTTTTGGTTGAAACTGTCTGCCGGTGCGGATATCCGCGACGGGTCCCGCCATAGCTACTATCCGATGACTACGAAATATGGAAGTAGTGTGAATGGAGATGCGAATATCAATTCCGCCAACCGTGAAGACTATGTGGCAGATATGGTTTTCAATTTTCAGAAGACTTTCAAGGAGAGACATAAACTTCTTGCATTGCTGGGATATTCGTATCAGGTGCAGAATGATGACGGAGCGTATGCACGTGCTATGGGATTTATGTCTGATGCGTTGATGTATTATAAACTACAGGCAGGTGAAACGCGCCCGGTGGTCAGTTCTTATAAAAATAAACACGTGTTGGCTTCTTATTTCGGGCGAGCTCAATATTCTTTCAAAGACAAGTATCTGTTTACTTTTACTGCCCGTATCGATGGTAGCGACCGTTTTGGAAAGAACAACCGTTATGCTTTCTTTCCTTCGGGAGCATTTGCGTGGAGAATGAATCAGGAAGATTTTCTGAAAGATGTCAACTGGCTCTCCGATGCCAAGTTGCGTGTCAGCATGGGACAGGTGGGTAATGAAAATCTGCCTAACGATGCTGCTTCCGAGTACTTTGCCTTTGACGGCAGAAATTATTATCTGGGAGATACAGAAAAGAGAGGAGTAAATCTGGGAAAGTTCGGTAATCCTGATTTAAAGTGGGAAACCACTACAGAAGTTAACTTCGGACTGGATTTCGGTTTCTTCCGGAATCGTATCAATGGTAGTGTAGATGTTTTCTTTAAAGAGGTAAAAGACCTGCTGAGCTGGCGTTCGCTGCCGCATACAGCTGTCACTACCGGTATATGGTCCAACATTGGAAAAACAAAAAGTACCGGTTTTGAACTGACGCTGAACACAGTGAACCTGGAAGGACCGTTACATTGGGAATCGACATTGACGTATACTTCCTATCGTGACAGATGGAAAGAACGTGATCCGAAAGTAATCCTGGCTCCTTATGTCAAAGAAGACGATCCGGTAAGTGCTATCTATACGCTGATTCCGGACGGTATAAAGCAGGCCGGTGAAGATACGCCGGCTATGCCGGATTTGTTACCGGGACAGCGCAAATATAAAGATGTGAACGGACTCGACGAGGAAGGGAATCTGACAGGAAAGCCTGATGGGAAAATAGATCAGGCAGATGTCGTATATCTGGGGACACGTGCACCGAAGTTTACTATGGGATTCTCGAATGATTTCCGGTACAAAGGATTTGATCTGAATATTTATCTTTATGCTTCGGTTGGCGGATATTCCTATCCTTACACTCAGGTAGAACACGGGGTGTATGGTGGAAACGGCATCCAGAGACTGAAAGACAATAATAACTTTTTGGCGGATATAAAAAATCGTTGGACTTCCGATAACATGAGTTCCGCTATGCCTAGTGGCGAAGTGAACAGCTATGATAGCTACGGTGCTCCGAATTGGGAGAAGAATACATATTTACGTCTGAAGAACGTAACGTTGGGATATGATTTGAGCAGACTGTTTAAAGCTGATAAGTTGAAAGTAAGATTTTACTTTTCCGGTCAGAATCTGCTGACGTTTACCGGATATAAAGGACTCGATCCGGAAGTTGAAAACGACCGGGCGTCATATCCTCAACAGAAGACTTTTTCATTTGGACTTGATGTGAAATTTTAAACTGGAATGTCATGAAGAAATTAGCTAAAAAACTATTATTACTATTTATAAGCATTCAGTTTGTAGCCTGTGAGGGGAGCTTGGAACCTCACTTGTATGGAGTTGTAGATACTGGAAATGCGTTTAATACTCCTGCAGACCTTTCGGCTGCAACGGTTGCCCTTTATTATGAATTACGCCAAAAAGGCTGGGGACCTTATTTGTTTTGTGATGGAAGTTCTTTTGTAATGGATGAAGTTTCAACCGAAGAATGGACTACCAAGTGGTCATGGGTTGCTTTTCTGAATGGTTCGTGGACGGATGCTGACCAGATGGTGAAAGGATTCTATAACTGGACTGCCCCTAATATCACCCGTTGCACTTATACGATAGCGAAGATGGAAGAGTCTCCGGTAGCTCAGTCGGTGAAAGACTTGTATATTGCGGAGGTCCGGGCGCTCAGAGCCTTTTTCATGTTCGATTTATATCGGCTTTATGGTCCTATGCCAATGATTCTGGAAGCCGACCAGGCAATCAATCCGGACCCGGATTATAAACCTTACAGACCTACGTCTGAAGAAGTCGGAACTTTCCTGACGACAGAACTACGTGCTGCTGCCGACGCACTTCCGGTAGAACAAGCTGAATACGGACGTATCACAAAGGGAGCTGCCCTGCATTATTTACTGAAATATTATATGCATGAAAAGCAGCGGCAGAATGCTCTCGAAACGGCAAATGAGATTATCGGTCTGAATTACTATGAACTGGAGAAGGATTATGCAAGTATATTTTCAGCTCAGAACGAAGGTAATAAAGAACTGATGTTTGTTGTGAGAGCTGAACCACTGGCAGATTATGGTAATCATACATATGCAAATATTTTGCCGGGTGACTACGCTTCACCTTATGGAAACATCGTAGAAGGATGGTCCGGACACCGGATGCCGTGGGAATTCTATGATACGTTTGATGAAAATGACCGGCGAAGAGCTTTGGCACAGGCCGAATATACATCAAAGTCCGGTGCTACAGTTGATTTGAGAGCCAGTGGTGATGTAGGTGCTTTGCCTTTGAAATATGGGATTGATCCTGAAGCTACAGGCACATGGGCAGGCAATGACAAGGTACTCGACCGATATGCAGAAGTGTTGTTATTTAAGGCGGAAGCATTGAATGAACTGAATGGTCCTAATCAAGGGAGTGTCGATCTGATTAATGATATCCGGAAACGTGCTTTTGGCTTTGGCACCTCGCTGCCTGCTATACCCGTTTTTAAAGAGAGCTTTGACGGAGAGTTTGTTGACAATGTTATAGGGATATTCTCGATGAATAACTACGATCAGGCCGGTGGATCTGCCTGGAAGTATGATGTGGATAAAAACAACACGTTGAATAACGGAAACAGCTTACATGTGGAAGTTGAATCTTCGGGTACAGAATTCTGGACTTTGCAGATGCGAACAGAACCTTTGGTTGCAAAAGGGCGTAAGTATTCAATAAAGATGAAGCTGAAAGCCTCGAAAGACATTCAGTTTGAAATACGCGTTGAAGGACCATTGAGCCACATGGAATCCATCTCTTTGAAAGCAGGCGAAGTAAAGGAATTCTCCACACAGACAGGTAAAGCTACGGAAGATCAAAATTGTGCTCTGTTCCTTGCTTTGGGAAATTCCGGAAGCGGATATGAACTTTGGATTGATGAAATCGAGTTTACAGCAATGGAACAGGCTGCTGATGGTGGAGACGCTATCATAAAGCAATTATCCGATTTCCCGGATAAGGAGTCGTTGAGAGACTGGATTCTGAAAGAAAGAGGCTGGGAGTTCTGGTATGAAGGAAAGCGCAGGGAAGATTTGATCCGGATGGGGAAATATATAGAAACCGGTAAGAAGTATAGTACTAATTTCTCGGAGAAGAATCTTTTGTTCCCGATTCCTACATCGGTCATTATCGAAAATTCTCATATCGAGCAGAATCCTCATTATTGATCATAAACAATTTATTTATCAGTTTTCAATAGGTATTTTATTAAATAATCATTGATATATGAAAAAGTTAAAGCATTCTATTCTTTCGCTCTTGTTATTGATGGGAGCGTGTATTGTCAGTTGTAGTAATGATGATGGACAGACTTCCTCCACCGATCCGGATGAAGTGGGGGGAGAAAGTTTCACGATTCCTGTATCGAGTTTGCGTTTGCGGGACCCGTTTATTCTGGTCGACAAGAAAACTTCGATGTATTATCTTCATTTCAATAATAACTTGAAAATCAGAGTTTATAAAAGTAAAGACCTGTCCACGTGGAAAGACGAAGGCTATTCTTTTATAGCTAAAAGTGATTTCTGGGGGCAACAGGACTTTTGGGCACCGGATGTGTATGAATATGAAGGACGTTATTATTTATTTACTACATTCAGTAATGCGGGAGTGAAGCGGGGAACTTCTATTCTAGTTTCCGATAGTCCGAAAGGCCCTTTCACTCCACTTGTAAACAAGGCGATTACTCCTTCCGGCTGGATGTGCCTGGATGGATCTTTGTATATTGACAAAGAAGGAAATCCCTGGCTGTTGTTCTGTCGTGAGTGGCTGGAGACCATCGACGGTGAAATTTATGCCCAACAGCTGGCGAAAGATCTGAAAACGACAGAAGGTGATCCGTATCTGTTGTTCAAGGCTTCGGAAGCTCCCTGGGTAGGCTCTATTACAAGTTCCGGGGTGACGGGCAATGTTACGGATGCTCCTTTTATCTATCGTCTGGATGATGGAAAACTGATTATGCTATGGTCCAGTTTCCGAAAGACAGATGGAAAATATGCCATCGGGCAGGCTGTCTCGGCATCGGGTAATGTTCTTGGTCCTTGGGTGCAGGAGCCCGAAACGCTAAATAGTGACGATGGCGGACACGCGATGGTATTCAAGGATCTTAAAGGCAGGCTGATGATTTCTTATCATGCACCGAATTCGCAGACGGAACATCCGGTGATAACACCTATTTATATTAAGGATGGAAAATTTGTAGCTCTGAATTAATGTGGCTTTTTCTTTCTGAACCGTCTATTGTATATAGATTCAGTTGACAGAAATAAATAATCTATTTTGCGGGTATATGTCTCATTATTTAGAAGGAAGTGTTAACTTTGGCGAAATAGATTCTGTTGACCGATGTTGCCGTTATTGTATAGAAGGTAAAGTCAGAAAAGTAAATAAATAATTTGAAGAGCTTATGAAAATAAGAAATCTGGTGTTTGGTGCCATTTGTGGCATTATATTCTTTTCCTGTTCGGAGTCTGGTGGGGGAAAAGAGGTAGAGATGGATCGCTTTGTCACAGACCTGATGGGTAAAATGACGATCCGTGAGAAGCTGGGACAGTTGAACCTTCCTTCCGGTGGCGACTTGGTGACAGGCTCGGTGATGAATAGTGAGCTTAGTGATATGATTCGCAAAGAAGAGATCGGTGGCTTTTTCAATGTAAAAGGAATCAAAAAAATCTATGACCTGCAACGGCTGGCAGTGGAAGAAACCCGATTGAAAATTCCCTTGATAGTCGGGGCGGACGTCATACATGGTTATGAAACGATTTTCCCGATACCGTTGGCCCTCTCATGCAGTTGGGATACGTTGGCTATTCAGCGGATGGCGCGGATTTCTGCCATTGAAGCCAGTGCGGATGGCATTTGCTGGACATTCAGCCCGATGGTAGATATCTGCCGGGATGCCCGTTGGGGACGTATTGCCGAAGGAAGCGGTGAGGACCCTTATCTGGGTTCACTGTTGGCAAAGGCCTATGTGCACGGTTATCAAGGTGACAGTATGCAGGGAAAAGATGAAATCCTTTCTTGTGTAAAACATTTCGCCCTCTATGGAGCATCAGAAGCCGGTAAGGATTATAATACAGTCGACATGAGCCATCTGCGTATGTATAACGAATATTTTGCTCCTTATCGGGCGGCGGTTGAGGCTGGTGTCGGTAGTGTGATGAGTTCTTTTAATATAGTAGACGGCATACCGGCTACGGCAAATAAATGGCTGTTGACAGACGTGCTTCGTGACGAATGGGGATTTCAGGGACTTTTGGTCACAGACTACAATTCCATTGCTGAAATGTCCATTCATGGTGTGGCTCCTTTGAAGGAAGCCTCTGTCCGTGCTTTGCAGGCGGGGACGGATATGGACATGGTTTCCTGCGGCTTTCTCAATACGTTGGAAGAATCGCTGAAAGAGGGGAAAGTCACCGAAGCACAGATTGATGCAGCTTGCCGTCGTGTGCTGGAGGCTAAGTATAAACTGGGCTTGTTTGCCGATCCATATAAATATTGCGATACGTTACGTGCGGAAAAAGAACTTTATACACCTGAGCACCGTGCAGTTGCACGCGAGGTTGCGGCAGAGACGTTTGTTCTACTGAAAAATGAGAATCACCTGCTTCCGTTGGAGGAAAAAGGGAAAATTGCATTAATAGGTCCGATGGCAGATGCACGCAATAATATGTGCGGAATGTGGAGCATGACCTGTACTCCGTCCAGACATGGTACATTACTCGAAGGAATCCGGTCGGCAGTAGGAGACAAGGCTGAAATACTTTATGCCAAAGGCAGCAATGTATATTATGATGCGGAAATGGAAAAAGGAGCTGTCGGCATCCGTCCGTTGGAACGTGGTAATGATCAGCAACTGCTGGCCGAGGCATTGCGTACGGCTGCCCGTGCCGATGTGATTGTGGCTGCTGTGGGTGAATGTGCGGAAATGAGTGGTGAATCTCCTTCCCGTACTAATCTGGAAATCCCTGACGCTCAGCAGGACTTATTGAAAGCATTGGTGAAAACAGGTAAGCCTGTGGTACTGCTCCTGTTCACCGGTCGTCCTTTGATCTTGAACTGGGAAAGCGAACACATTCCTTCTATTCTGAATGTATGGTTCGGAGGTAGTGAGACAGGGGATGCCGTTGCCGATGTTCTGTTTGGCAAAGCCGTCCCGTGCGGCAAGCTGACTACTACCTTCCCTCGTTCGGTAGGGCAACTTCCTTTGTTCTACAATCATTTGAACACCGGACGTCCGGACCCGGACAACCGTGTTTTCAACCGGTATGCCAGCAACTATCTGGATGAGGGTAACGAACCTCTTTATCCTTTCGGATACGGTTTGAGTTATACCGACTTTGTATATGGCGACCTGCAGCTCAGTTCGGAAACCTTGCCGAAAAATGGAAACCTGACAGCTTCCGTTACCGTCACCAACAAAGGGAACCATGACGGCTATGAAACGGTACAAATCTATTTGCGTGATATCTATGCGGAAGTAGCGCGTCCGGTGAAAGAGCTGAAAGGCTTCGATCGTATCTTCCTGAAAAAAGGAGAAAGCCGTGAAGTGAAGTTTGTACTTACGGAAGATGACCTGAAATTTTATAATTCCGGGCTGCAATATATCTACGAACCGGGAGAGTTTGACGTGATGATAGGTACGAACAGTCGTGATGTACAGACAAAGCGCTTTATTGCGGAATAATTATTTTGAAATCTAATATATTAGTTACAACCATGAAAAAACTTACATTTTTATTATTATGTGTCTTGTGTACGCTTTCGTTGCAAGCTCAGAAGCAATTTACACTAGCCTCACCTGATGGAAATCTGAAAACGACAATAACCATTGGCGACCGGCTGACTTATGACATTACATGCAACGGCAGGCAGATTCTGACTCCTTCTCCCATATCAATGACGTTGGATAACGGGACTGTCTGGGGAGAAAATGCGAAATTATCCGGAACTTCCAGGAAGAGTGTGGACGAGATGATACCATCTCCTTTCTACCGTGCCAGCGAATTGAGAAATCATTATAATGGACTGACCTTGCGTTTCAAAAAAGACTGGAATGTAGAGTTTCGTGCATACAATGACGGTATCGCCTACCGTTTTGTGAATCAGGGGAAGAAGCCTTTTCATGTGGTGACGGAAGTATCTGATTATTGTTTTCCATCGGATATGACTGCCTCCGTGCCTTATGTAAAAAGCGGTAAAGACGGTGATTATAACTCCCAGTTTTTTAATTCTTTCGAGAATACGTATACAACGGACAAACTGTCGAAGCTGAATAAACAGCGCTTGATGTTCTTGCCGTTGGTAGTAGATGCGGGCGATGGAGTGAAAGTCTGTATCACAGAGTCCGATCTGGAAAATTATCCGGGACTTTATCTTTCTGCTTCGGAAGGCGCGAATCGTCTGAGCAGTATGCATGCTCCTTATCCGAAGCGTACGGTACAGGGTGGTCACAACCAGCTTCAGATGTTGGTGAAGGAGCATGAAGACTATATTGCCAAAGTGGATAAGCCGAGAAACTTCCCCTGGCGTATAGCCGTGGTTACTACCACCGATAAGGACCTTGCCGCTACCAATCTCAGCTACCTGTTAGGTGCGCCTTCACGTATATCCGATCTTTCATGGATTAAACCGGGAAAGGTTGCTTGGGACTGGTGGAATGACTGGAATCTGGATGGCGTTGATTTTGTGACCGGAGTAAATAATCCGACTTATAAGGCATATATAGACTTTGCTTCTGCAAACGGTATCGAGTATGTGATACTTGACGAGGGATGGGCAGTGAACTTACAGGCGGATTTGATGCAGGTTGTCAAGGAGATTGACCTGAAAGAACTGGTAGATTACGCAGCTTCCAAAAATGTAGGTATCATCCTTTGGGCCGGTTATCATGCATTCGAGCGTGATATGGAAAATGTGTGCCGTCATTATGCCGAAATGGGAGTAAAGGGTTTCAAAGTGGACTTTATGGACCGTGACGATCAGGAAATGACTGCATTCAACTATCGTGCCGCTGAAATGTGTGCTAAATACAAGCTGATTCTTGACCTGCATGGCACTCATAAGCCTGCCGGATTGAACCGTACTTATCCGAATGTGTTGAATTTCGAAGGAGTCAATGGGTTGGAGCAGATGAAATGGAGTTCACCGTCAGTAGATCAGGTGAAGTATGATGTGATGATTCCTTTCATCCGTCAGGTTTCCGGTCCGATGGATTATACGCAGGGGGCGATGAGGAATGCTTCCAAGGGTAACTATTATCCTTGTTATTCAGAACCGATGAGTCAGGGAACCCGTTGCCGCCAACTAGCCTTGTACGTGGTGTTTGAATCTCCTTTTAATATGTTGTGCGATACTCCGAGCAACTATATGCGCGAACCGGAATCAACGGCATTTATCGCAGAAATACCAACTGTATGGGATGAAAGTATCGTTCTTGACGGTAAAATGGGAGAGTATATTGTGACAGCACGCCGGAAAGGGGATGTCTGGTATGTAGGTGGAATTACAGATTGGAGTGCACGTGATATTGAAGTCGATTGTTCTTTCCTGGGTGATAAATCTTATCATGCTACTTTGTTTAAAGATGGTGTGAATGCTCATCGGGCAGGTCGTGATTATAAGTGTGAGTCCTTCCCGATAAAGAAGGACGGTAAACTGAAAGTTCATCTGGCACCGGGAGGAGGTTTTGCCCTTAAGATAAAATAATTATTTTAGAGTTGAAACTATGTTTTTTATCGTCACCCGTCACTTTTTAGAATAAAGTATTAATATATAGACCAATAGCGGTGACGGCAAATGCTGATGGCTAAGTGACGGCAAGAGTTTTACGCTTTTTGCCGTCACTTTTTGTGTTGTAAACTGATTCTTGGTCTAGCATATTATTCTCCTAGAGATAATCAGGCTCCCCACGTAATTTGAATGCGTTTTTGCTCTCATGCTCTAACAATTTGTCTGCATCCCTTTATTCATCGTTGTTTCAAGTATGGCAGCAAGTGTGGTAGCAGTTATGAGAGCAAGTGTTTGCTCTCACTCTTCCATGTATCATTATCTGTCATTTGTTTGATGTTGTCATTTGATTTACAGTGTATTAATGTCTGAGGTGTCAATTATTAACGATTGATATTTCAGACATTAATAATTGATAAATCATCCTTTAATAGTTGATAACTCCGCTGTTTTTGAGTGATAAATGATTTATTGTTTCTTGGAAGAGCAGGTTAATCGAACAGTTGGTGCGGTCAAGTTAATTGAATCATATAAGTAAGGGATCAGTTTCCTGCCTTGTTTCATTCATTCCATCGGCTGGAACCACTGTTTTCAAGCGTCCGGAACTTTGGTTTCACGGCTTTGAAACTAAAGTTTCAAGCCGATGAAACTTTAGTTCCAAGCAGGAGAAACAAAAGTTTCAAGCGGGAGAAACTAAAAAGCTCTGTATAGCCCAACCAACAGCCCATAAGTAACCATTGAAAACAAGGCAGTGTGACAGCAAAATTTGCCGTCACACTGCCATCACCTACTTCTGTCACCTCATTAATTATTCATATTCAAGCAATTACATCCGACAACGTGACAGATGACAGCAAATTATAGTTTTTATTTTCATAGAGAGCCTGGCTGACACGTAAGTAGGGGTTGACTAAAAAGTCCCCCTAAGAATGTTAATCTAATTGTTGCGGATGGCAGAGTTTTTTTCTTTTTCCAATAGTGTAGAACTTTAAAAGACTCCTGTCTCTACCCTTTTTTTCGTATTTTCCTCCCTTGCTACGATTTCCCCTTCTTCCTGCCTTCTTCCTTTTCAGTCTTTCAATCTTTCAATCCCCTTTTCCTCCATCCTTTCCCTTGTGCATACGCCCGTGCCCTCGCCCTTCTAACGCGCGTGTGAATA
>OBAQ01001028.1_pt1 | contig 21075 bp, 8 predicted proteins | sample 1517821 | NCBI WGS metagenome assembly OBAQ01 (sample SAMN04571705, study PRJEB22368) | human gut metagenome | biome: human gut; material: stool | host: Homo sapiens | place: Luxembourg | collected 2012-09-27
CCGGTAAGCTCCTTACGTTTGGAAGCATAATACATCAACGTATCTGCCGCATCTACCAAATTATCGAAAGTAGCCTCTCCACGAGCTTCCAGCTGCATTTCAAAACCACCGGAGCTGCCCAGTCCCGGTATGACCGGAGGAGTAGACAGGTAGACTTTACATTCGGGATATTCTCTCAAATGTTTTTCTACCGTATCCATAATTTTTTCAATACTGGTGCTCTTTCTCTCTTCCCAAGGTTTCAGAATAACGGTCAGCTCGGCACGCCCCTGATTACTCCCTACACGCGGGCTGCTTCCGGTCACGTTTTGTACATATTCTATATATGGATTCTTCTCCAGATAAGCAATCGCGCGTTCCGTCACTACACGTGTTCGCTCCAAGGTAGCTCCTTCCGGCAGTTCAAGTTCAATCTTAAAGTATCCCTGGTCTTCTACCGGCAAGAAACTAGTCGGAATAATCCGGTGAATCAACAGAATAGCAATCAATACCATACCAAAAGCACTCAAAACCCGACGAGGATGTTTGATAGTACGGGTGACGGCAGCTACATACTTATTGCTTCCGATACCCAGCCACTCATTGATCTTTCTGAATACTATATTTTTCTTCTTGCCACTATCCGGTTTCAAAATGAGCGAACACATCACAGGGCTCAGCGTTAAAGCAACCACAGTAGAAATCAGTACAGATACCACGATAGTTACCGTAAACTGACGATACAGCTGCCCGGTAATTCCACTCAGAAAACTTACCGGAACAAACACAGCCGCCAATACCAGTGAAGTAGCGATCAATGCGCTTGATAATCCGTTCATCGCTTTCTTTGTCGCCTCATAGGGACTCAGCTTCTCCGTTTCCATAATATGCTCTACTCCTTCCACCACTACAATCGCATCATCGACCACGATACCGATGGCGAGAATCAAACCGAGTAAGGTCAATATATTAATAGAGAAACCAAAAATCAGCATGAATCCGAAAGTACCAATCAGGGAGATAGGTACTGCTACCACCGGAATCAATGTAGCACGCCAGCTCTGCAAAGACAGATACACTACCAACACAACCAGCACCAATGCTTCAAACAATGTTTTATACACCTCATGGATAGACTCGGAGATATACGTTGTCATATCAAACGGAATCTCATAACTCAATCCTTCCGGAAAATTCTCGCTGATTTCTTCCATCGCCTTCTTTACATTCTTGGCTACTTCCATCGCATTGGCACCCGGCAACATGTAAATACCCAGTACCGCTGCATTCTCACCATTGATACCACTCTCGGTATTGTATGAAGAAGCCTCCAAGGATACACGTGCCACATCCTTCAGCCGGATGATGGAACCATTGGCATTGGCACGTACCACAATATCCTCAAATTGCCCTACTGTAGAAAGACGTCCTTGAGTAGTGATTGGAATCGTTATATCCAGTCCCTGTACCGGCTGCTGACCTAATACACCGGCTGCCGATTCACGGTTCTGGTCTTTCAAGGCATTCTGCAAGTCCTGTACAGTCAATCCGAAGTTAGCCAGCTTATCAGGCTCTGCCCATATCTGCATAGCATAGTAACGGCTACCAATATTGGATACACGTCCTACTCCCGGAATACGGCGAATCACATCGAGCACATTGATCGTAGCAAAGTTGCTCAGGTAAATTTCGTCAAACTTAGGATCGGTAGAAGTCAGACAAAGTGTCATTAACTGACTGGGTGCCTGTTTCTCTACGGAAATACCATTCTGAATCACTTCCGCCGGAAGACGGGATTCAGCCAGCTTCACACGGTTCTGAATTTCCACAGCAGCCAGATCCGGGTCGGCAGATACATCAAAGGTAACTGTTGCCGAGAAGCCACCGGAGTTAGAACTGTTTGATTCCATATAAAGCATACCGGGCGTACCATTGATTTCCTGTTCAATCGGAGTAGCCACCGCCTGTGACACGGTAAGCGCACTCGCACCCGGATAAGACGCACTGATCTTTACCACCGGAGGCGTGATCTGCGGATATTGATCCACCGGAAGCATGGTCAGCCCGATGATTCCGACAATCACAATCACGATGGAAATGACAGCCGAAAATACCGGCCTGTCTATAAAAAAACTAACTTTCATTGATTATTCTCCTTTTGCGTTATCCTTCATTCCTGTTGTAGAATCACCTGCCACCATAGTGGTATCCTTCACCTCCATTTCCGGCTGACTGATCCGTACTTTCATGCCCGGAGTCAACTTATGGAAACCTTCTACAACAATTGTCTCTCCTACAGCAAGTCCTCTTTCCACTACGACGTTATTCCCCACTTCGGGTCCTAACTCGATAAAACGTTTCTCTACTGTATCATCTTTACGCATTGTATAAATATAAGCTCCGCCTTTTTCAATGGTAACAGCTTTCATCGGAACAAGGATAGCTCCTTCACGCACGTCCAAAAGTAGTTTTACTTTGGTAAACTGTCCCGGAAGTAATACCTGTTTCGGGTTAGGCATCTCTGCACGTACGGAGAAAGTACCTGTCTGGGGATCGACCTGCGGTTCTGCAAAATCGACATATCCTTTATAGGGGTAAACCGTATTATCCGCCAAAGTAATAGTAATGTTCGGTTGCCAGGAACGGGTAGAATCCTGTTGTCCGAGGTTAATATTACGTTCTTTACTTTTCAGATAATCAAGTGCCGTCATACTGAAATCGACCAATACGGTATCGCTTTTTACTACTGTAGCCAGCAGAGACTTTCCTCCCGGACCAACAAGCGTTCCCAAGTCTACATTTCTTTCACTGATATGTCCGGCAAGAGGTGAACGAACGATGGTATAGCCTAATTCGAGTTCAGCCTGCGCCAAGTCCGCTTCACTCATCGCTACTGTCGCAACAGCGCTTTCATAAGCTGCTTCCGCATTATCCAGATCCAGCTGACTAGCAGCATTTTGTTCGTACAACGGACGGATACGTTTCAAGTCACGTTCAGCTTTCAATGCCTGTGCTTCATCCTTTTTCAGCTGAGCCCGTGCCTTGTCGGCTTTCGCGCGATACTGATCCTGATTGATCACAAACAAGACCTGATTCTTATTTACATAAGTGCCTTCGGCAAAAAGCATGTTTTCCAGATAGCCTTCTACCCTGGCACGTACTTCGACAAATTGCTGGGCACGGATTCGCCCCACATATTCTCCGAATATCTCTACATCATCTTTTATAACCGGTTCAACAATCACTGTCGGCATTTCCGGCGCAGCCTTCTGAGGTCGGGTCAGTATCCAATACACTCCCAACACAATTACCATACATACTACAGCAGCAATGGTTCTCTTTCTCCTCAGTTTCAACTCATGTTTCGAAAAGAATAATCTCATATCGAATCTTATTATTTAATTTAACTTATGTTTGTTCTACACTCTATTATGCAATACACATACCAAAATATCCTGTTTTATCTTATCTGTTTATTATCAACATATTACATTTTTCCTCTTGAAGACGGAAGTGTGGAAAACATCCTTAAAGTGTAGAATTTATCCACATTTCCGACTTTTAGAACATTTTTTATAGTTCTTGTTTCATCAACTAAACAATTTATCCCCTACATTTGTAGTTATATTGTACATCAACACAATAACATGTCTAATGAAAAAACAAATCTTTTCAACATTAGTTTTTGCAATGTGCCTGATATTACCTTTTTCTGTTTATTCACAGGAACAACGGAAGAAGGTCGGCGTCGTCCTCAGTGGCGGTGGTGCCAAAGGAGTGGCACATATCAAAGCACTGAAAGTCATTGAGGAAGCAGGCATTCCGATCGATTATATAGTAGGCACCAGTATGGGATCTATAGTCGGTGGACTTTACGCCATCGGTTATACTCCGGAACAACTGGACAGTATGGTACGCAAGCAAGACTGGACTTTCCTTTTGAGCGATCGTATCAAACGCAGTGCCATGTCGCTCACCGAACGCGAACGCTCTGCAAAATACATTGTTTCGCTTCCTTTCACAAAGAACCCGAAAGCTGCCATGTCCGGAGGAATTATCAAAGGACAGAATCTTGCCAATCTGTTCTCTGATCTGACAGTGGGCTACCATGACTCGATCAATTTTAATAAGTTACCGATCCCCTTCGCCTGTGTATCGGCCAATGTAGTCAATGGGGACCAGATCGTATTCCATGATGGCGTACTCTCTACTGCGATGCGTGCCAGCATGGCCATCCCCGGTGTATTCACTCCGGTGAGAAAAGACAGCATGGTATTGGTCGACGGTGGAATTGTCAATAACTATCCGGCAGATGTGGCCAAAGCAATGGGGGCCGATATTATTATCGGAGTCGATGTTCAGAATGCGCTGAAAAGTGCCGACAAGCTCAACAGCGCTCCGGACATATTGGGGCAGATTGTTGATCTCACTTGCCAGACCAATCATGAAAAGAATGTAGAACTCACTGATACCTATATCAAGGTAAATGTAGACGGATTTTCTTCCGCCAGCTTCACTTCGGCAGCCATCGATTCCCTGATGCGTCGGGGCGAAGAAGCCGCACGTGCACAGTGGAATTCCCTGATTGCCTTAAAAAAAGAAATCGGTATACCGGACAATTATGTCCCCAAACAACATGGACCGTACTCTTCTCTTTCCAATTCACGGACAGTATACGTCACAGATATATCGTTCTCCGGCGTAGAGGCTGATGACAAAAAATGGCTGATGAAGAAGTGTAATCTCAAAGAGAACAGTAACATTACCACTCAGCAGATAGAACAAGCTGTGTATCAGTTGCGTGGCAGTCATTCTTACTCAAGCGCCAGCTACACACTTACCGACACTCCCGAAGGGTATCACCTTAATTTCTTGTTAGAAGAAAAATATGAGAAAAGAATCAATCTGGGCATCCGTTTCGACTCGGAAGAAATAGCATCCCTGCTGATTAATGCCACAGCGGATCTCAAAACTCATGTTCCTTCCCGATTATCCCTGACCGGCCGATTAGGAAAGCGATATGCCGCACGCATCGATTACACTCTCGAACCGATGCAGCAACGCAATTTCAATTTCTCATATATGTTTCAATATAATGACATCAACATCTATGATGAAGGCGAACGTGCCTATAACACTACTTACAAGTATCATTTAGCTGAATTTGGCTTTTCGGATGTCTGGTACAAAAACCTCCGCTTCGGACTCGGACTTCGTTTCGAATATTATAAATACAAAGATTTTCTTTTCAAGAAACCGGAACTCACTGGGCTGGATGTAGAATCCGAACATTTCCTGAGTTATTTCGCTCAGGTATACTATAGTACATTCGACAAAGGATATTTCCCTTCCAAAGGAACCGAATTCAAAGCTGCCTATTCGCTCTACACCGATAATATGGCTCAGTATAATGATCACGCCCCGTTCTCCGCACTGAGCGGTTCGTGGGCCAGCGTAGTTCCCGTAACCCGACGTTTTTCTATCATTCCATCCATCTATGGTCGTGTTCTGATTGGAAAAGACATCGCCTATCCCTTGCAAAATGCCATTGGCGGCGAAGTATACGGACTCTACATTCCACAGCAACTGCCGTTTGCCGGTGTGACCAATATGGAACTGATGGACAATTCAATCATGATTGCATCCGTGAAACTCAGACAACGGATGGGAAGCATTCATTATCTCACTCTGACAGGTAATTATGGCTTGACAGACAGTCACTTCTTCGAAATTCTAAAAGGGAAACAACTGTTTGGTATCAGTGCCGGATATGGTATGGACAGTATGTTCGGTCCGTTGGAGATTACGTTCGGGTATTCCAATCAGACTGACAAAGGAAGTTGTTATGTGAATCTGGGATACTACTTCTAAGTCACTATTTCGGTTCCTGCATACATAGGACTATACTTACCATGATGAGAAAAAGTTCTCACTGCGATGAGACTTTTTTCTCATCATAGTGAGAATTTTTTCTCATCGCAGCAAGAACACTTGAGAATATTCAGCATCCTAATCTGCTGTTATACAAACTTTTCCCTTTTCTGTAGATATAGTAATCCGATCATCATCCAGACTAAACTGGCGGATAAAAGGAAAATGCGGTTTTTGATAAGGATTCCCTCCCAAATAATCGGATGAACATTATCGGGAACACGAAAAGGATTCAGCAGAACGTTCCAGAAAGAATCCGGCTTACCTAAGAACATCAATGCAATGCCTATAATAATCATAAATACGGCAGTTCCGTTTCCACTCCGCGTAATGGTAGACAGCATAAAAGCCATATTTCCGAAAAAGAGTATCGGGAACATCAACTGTAATGCCATCTCAAGCGGATTGACCGGATACAGCAATAAAATGGCTATGTATGAAAAGATAATCAGAATAACAAAAATTGCCACATAAATCATCAATAACCGCACGCCCCAAACCTTATACTTATAGTCGGGGATTCCAAAGAGAATCTCCAATATCCGGCTATCTTCATCATTCTGAATGCCGAATACAGCCGGATAGAAAATAAGCAGCATAGACGGAAACATCAGGATGCTATAGATGAGTCCCTCGTTAATCTCCTCCCGTTTCCAGGCATTCTGAAACATGAAAAGAGCAAAAAAGCCAAATGCAGCCAGCAGAAACCAGAAAAACTTCCCGGCAAATATAATCTTCAGGTTATACCTGACTACTTTAGGCAACAGTTGTATCAATTGTTTGAATGTCATATCCTTCTTTTCTTTTTAATTCATATTCTTCAGCAGACAGAGATAAGCGTCTTCCAAATTAGCTTCTACCTCTACAGCCCCTTCATAAGGCTGTCCGACAGAAAGATAGCGCACCCGAATCGTATCGCCTTCCTGAATATGATGTATTACCAACGATTTGTCCAGTACTTTTTCAAATTCTGTCTTATCTATATTAAACTGCCATACTTTCCCATTAGCCATTTCCACCATGTCCGAAGGATCACCGAAATATTTCAGTTCACCCTTATTGATCACCACTACCTGATTACAGGAACTGGATATATCCTCAATGATATGAGTGGAGAAAATAACGATACGGTCCTTACTCAACTCTACCAGCAGATTACGGAAACGGATACGTTCGCGAGGGTCGAGTCCCGCTGTAGGCTCATCCACAACCAGGATACGCGGTAAATGAAGCAGAATAAGCGCAATACCAATACGCTGTTTCATACCTCCCGAGAAAGAACCTATCTTTTCGTCTTTCCGCTCGTACATATGTACCGCTTTCAGTACATAATCCAGACGCTCCTTTCGTAACTCACCGTCTACAATCCCTTTCAGTATAGCCTGATAATCCAGAAACTCCCACGAAGTCATATTCTCATAAGTTCCGAATTCCTGTGGAAGGAAACCTATCAGACTCTGTAGCTCTTCTCTGTAGATACGTGTATCCAGACCATTGATCCAGATACTACCATAGCTCTGCTCAAAGATACCACAGATGACACGCATCAAGGTCGATTTACCTGCCCCATTGGGTCCCAGTAGTCCGAACATACCTGTCTGAATCTCGAATGACACTCCACGCAACGCTTTGAAAGGTTTGCGTCGTTTTCCAATCATAGGAACACTCTTCACCATGCGGAAATAGGAACGGCGAAGCCCTGCAAATCGTCCGGTGACACGCTCAATATTTACATCATGATCATACAGATACTGGGAAGTGACATAGATGGCAATACCCACAAGCCATAACAATCCGATCATGATGACCAGCCCGTTATTATCCAGTTTACGGAATAACTGAAACAGAATAAGGGGAGGAAGACTCCAGAATATCACCCGGTTTACGATCTTTGTTACTCGATTATCTCCGTATCGATAATATAAATAGGAACGTACCTTTCTCCACAAATACAGTATCGCTGCATAAATAGCGAACGAGAACAGGAATATCCAAAGCCTGTTATGAATGAAGAAATAGGTGAAATAAATGGCAAACAGTAAGATACCAAACTGCCATAGCACATTGATAAAGTCCTTCAGGGAATGGTATTCATTGCTCAATCCCAGACGTTTGCGTAATTGCAAACCACTGTTCCACTGACGGCTGATGTGTCCAGGCCAATCGTAGATCTTAACCAGATTGCGGACAGAAATACGAATTTCTTCATCCGGATTGATAACCTCCGCCTTAGCTCTCCGAAGACTAGTTTGCGCAAAGTATGTCATCCCCGGTATGCCTGCAATCAGTGCTACCAGATAGATTGACTGCCAAAGGATTCCGTCAGTGTATAGCCAGATACAGATTACACCGGACACAAAAAGAATCAGGTGAATGGTCCATAGTTTACGGGATAACGAACGGTACCACTGAAGCACATTTTCCAGTCCCATACAAACTGTCGGAATTAAAATCAGCGTCAGCATGGCGGAAAAGAAAAGTCCGCCTATCACTGTAATGGCAAAAGGTGCACCGATAGCCCCTGCATACTCCGTATCTCCCATAGCCAACGGAAGCATGGCAGCAATTGTGGTGATGGAAGTAATCAGAATGGGACGAATACGTGACATACCGGCAGTCATCAACGCCCTGTTCCGACGGTATCCCCGTTTACGCAAAATGTTGGCGTAATCTATCAGAATGATTCCGTTATTGACGACTACTCCCAACAGAATAAGGAACCCTGTCAGTGTATTCGCATTCATCAGACTGTTGCTCGAAAGCAATAATGCCAGCAAAGAACCGATAGCAGCCAACGGAATGGTAAAAAGCAACACAAAAGGCGTCACTACAGATTCGAAGACTGAAGCAAGGATCATAAATATCAAAAGAAAAGCTGCCAGAATAAGGAATTTGAAATCCCCGAATTCATCCTCCTCATGGAATACCTGCACAGCGACTCCGGACGGAAGATTATAACTGGCAATCAACTGGTCGATATCGGAACGATATCCTCCCAATAAATCTTTCGAAGACTGAACATCTCTCGGAAAAGCATAGTATACCTCAATCTGTTTATCTTGATTGACACGGATGATGCGCGAACGCCCACGTCCATAATTCAGAGACGATATATCTTCTAGATTGTGCATACCGCCATTGGCATTTTCTATCCGGATAGCACGCAAGTCATCCACAGTTTTCTCTTTCTGAGCTTTTTCCTGTGCCTCTTCTTCAGTTTCCTTTTCCGGTATTTCGTCACGGATAATAATATCATAAATATCCTCTCCCACCTTGAAAGTAGCTTCGGAAGAGTATTCATTATTAAGCGCAGTTAATCCGGTGGTAATATTGCCACGGTTAATATCATAGGCAGTCAGCAGAATAGGGTCAAAGTTCAGATTTATTTCCGCCTGACGGGGAGTATACGAAACATGAGTATGCTGTACAAAATCCTGTTCGTCCAACAAATAACGCACTTCCTCTGCCACCATCTGCATCATTTCGAAATCAGATCCCCTGATCACCACCCGTTCACTGTTGTCACCGATGCCCAACAAACGCATAAATCCGCCCAGACTGCTCAGAGCCGAGTTATCTCCTCCGCCTCCCATAGCATCAGAAACATAGATTTCCGCACCATTGATATTGGCAACTTTAGTCTGCACATCCGCTTTTATATCGGCTATTTTCCGTTTGGCGATCTTTGTGTAATCTTCCTGCAAAACGAGTGTCAGAGTCGCCTCTTTTTCCCGAATACGGCAAATCAGATCTTTCTTTTCCGGAAAATCCTCCAGACGTTCTTCCAGTACCTTTACAATCTTATCCGTATTTTCAAGCGTACTTCCGGTAGGCATCACGACACTGATGTTGAACCGGTCTGAAGCAACTTCTTTCATCTGTTGCACATTCAAGGTCAATGACAAAATCAACGTTGCAAAAAGCAAGATCACAGCTCCAAAGACTGTCACTCCCGGATTACGCATACAAGTCTTCAATAAGACCAGATAGACCTGCATCGGACGCTGAACGATCGATACTTTTTCATAAACGACACTGTTCCCACTCTTACTCTTCAAAAGAAGGTAAGTAATCATCGGTATAAAAAGTAAAGCTACAAACAGCGAGATCGTCAAAGTTGATATAATGGATACTCCGATATGGTGCCCGATCAGTTTTATCAGGAAATTATCAGAAAAAACGAACGGCAGGAATACAGTAATGGTAGTCAGGGTAGCCGCCACAATGGAGCGCCACACTTCTTTTGTTCCCTGCGTTACCGAACGTTCGGGCGTATAGCCGTTTCCCGACAAACGATAAATATTCTCAAGCACCACGACACTATTATCCAGCAGCATTCCGATGGCCAACGCCATTCCTACCAAGGTAAGACTATTGATAGTGATACCAAAAGCGTAGAAGAAGTTGAAAGCCGTATAGACAGAAATCGGTATGGAAAGTGCGATAAAAAACACCAGCCGCATATTCTTCAGGAAAAGCCAAAGAACGAACACAGCCAATAATCCCCCTACCAATGCCAGATTAATAATCTGGTTGATATTATTTTCCATGGTTTCAGCCTTGTTCTCCTGAATGACAATTTCCAGTTCGAGCGGAGCCAGTTTCTCATTCAGCTTTTCAATCACATCGGATACACGGTGTGAAAGTTCAATCAGATTAGCCTGTGAATCATTGATCAAAGCAACCGAGACGGCTTCTTTTCCATTCACACGACTATAAGTGGTTTCATCTTTCAAGTCAAAAAAGACGGTTGCCACGTCTTTCAGCAGAATAGGACCGGGAGCGACAACTATATTCTCCAAATCAGAGACTTTGGTATACATCGCATTGACATGGACAAAATTCTTGCTGTCGGGTTCATCTGCGAAGCCTACAAATGTCTTTTCCTGGGTATTCTGCGAAAGCAAACCGCTTATTTTGGAAGCTGTGAGGTTCAGAGCTTTGCAAGCCTCCGGATTCAGACGCACTTCAATGGCTTTCTGCCGTCCTCCGTAGATATTGACGGAAGCTACTCCATCTATGTTCTCCAGATCAGAACGAACATCCTCGTCTACCAGACTCCGGACACGGTCAGTTCCTCCCGTACCACGCACTTGAAGCACCATGAAGTTATTATTCATCTGAGCAATATCCACTTTCTGTACCTGTACGGTAAAACCGGTCGGCAGGGAGGCTGCGATTTCATTCACTTTCTCCTGCAGTTTAAGACTGGTCATCTTGAAGTTGATATTCTTTTTAAAGTCAATCTGTATGCTGGACTGCCTCCTGTCAATGTAGGATTGCAGTTTGTCTACTCCACCTATCGCACTGACCGCTCCTTCGAGTGGAATAATCACTTCCGACTCTACATACGAAGGGTCCATATCCTGCTGTGACGACACCTGGACAAACAGAACCGGAAGTTCTGCGTTGGGCAGCAACTCCACCGGAAGTTGTTTATACGACACATAGCCCAGCAGGCTGAGTGCAATAAACAGCATACAAATCGTTATTCTCCTATTTAGTAAAAAGTTCATCTTCAGCTGTTTTTAGTTCGGCGATTTATACGTCTTTTGATATTCTCCAAGACATAATAGACACAAGGAATAACCATCAAACTCATCAGAGTAGAAGTTATCAATCCTCCGATCACAGCTATAGCCATCGGTGAACGTAAAGATGCACCTTCACCAAAACTGAATGTCATCGGAAGCATGGCCAGAATCGTAGTCAAAGTAGTCATGATGATCGGACGGATACGCTGTTGCCCTGCTTCTACAATGGCATCAGTCAACTCCATTCCCGCCTGACTAAGCTGATTGATACGGTCTACCAGAATGATAGAGTTATTGACGGCAATACCTCCCAGCATGACAATACCGATAACTCCCATCATATTGATAGTGGTTCCGGTAATGAAGAAAAGTAAGATAGCACCTACTACAGCCAGAGGAATAGTCAGCAAGATCGTAAACGGATGCAGCAAGGATTCAAACTGGGAAGCCATCACCATATAGACAAGTACAACAGAAAGCATCAGAGCAAACAACAGACTGTTCATTGATTCTTGCCGTTTTTCTTCCTCTCCTGTCACTGTAATACTGTAGTTAGCAGGCAATTCAATACCTTTCACCGTTTCACGCACTTCGGCTGCTACTTTATCCAGTGATTTACTCGCATCCATATTAGCCATCACCTTACCGATACGGCTTTGATTGCGGCGCAGAATCTCCTTGGGCGCTTGTCCGTGAGTAATGGTAACAATCTCTTGTAATACAAATTCCTGTGTTCCACTTTTGATGACAAGAGCACCAAGAGAACTCAACGGGATATCCGGCACCTTTATGACGATATCACGCATCTCACCGCGATATTCCATCTTACCGACTTCCTTACCGCTTAGTTGCTGCTTCAATTGTTCGATTACCATAGCCACACTCAGATTATTGATACCGGCTATTGTACGATCAATCGAGATCACAACTTCCGGAGCACCGTCTTCCACGGAGGTAATAACATCATAGATTCCATTTACGCCAATCATCCGTTCCTTCACCTCTTCAGTCAACTGAGCAATCTCATCCAACTCCTCTCCTTTGACCTCCACAACAATAGGAGCCCCTTCGCTTCCTAACAGTGAACTCAGAGAATTCTCATCCTGCTGAATCGTCAGTTCCAGTCCGTCAGGATTCTTGGCCGATTCCACGAAAGACGCAATCACCTTTTCCGGTGAAAGTGTACATTCCGGTGAAAGGATCACTTTCATCATTGCTGTATTTTCTCCTTCAAATATCGCATTTTCCGAACCGCTCCCCTCTCCGATATGACTGTATACCGTACATAAAGAATCACCGCCAACGATAGCATATAACAATTCTTCCAGATTACCTACAGCAGCGGAAGTGCGTTCCATCTGTGTACCTTCGGGCATTTTGATTACAGCCGTAAACGTCTTGCTTTCCGCACGGGGCATAAACTCAGTTCCGATAAACGGAGTCAGCAATCCAGTCACGATAAGGAGTAACACTGCCATACCGATCACCAGCCAACGTCGCTGAATCAGCTTGCGAAGCACTCTGCTATATCCTGTAATACGAATGGACTTCACTTCTTCCAGCTTAACCTTCTTGCCGGAAAGCTGGATATATAACATCGGAATCACCAGGATAGCCACAAACAAAGAAGAAACCAGTGAGAAAGTAACCGTCCATGCCTGATCTTTAAACAGTTCGCCCGAAGCTCCGTGAAGATAAACAATCGGCAGGAAGACGACAATAGTCGTCAGAGTAGAAGCTATTACCGCATTGGCAACTTCTGCCGTCCCGTTAATAGCAGCCTCTTTGATACTCAATCCTTTCTCCTGATTTCGGAAGATACTTTCTATGACGACAATGGCATTATCGACGAGCATACCCGCCCCGAGCGCCAGTCCTCCCAATGTCATAATATTCAGTGACAGTCCGTTGAAGAACATCAGATTGAAAGTAGCCACAATCGAGATGGGAATAGCAAGACTGACAATCAGTGTTGTCCCCATCCGGCGAAGGAATACAAACAAGACTACAATAGCGAGAATAACACCCAGAACAGCACTGCTCTTCACTTCTCCTATCGCACTTTTTATAAAAGTACCCTGATTGGAAATCACCTGAAAATGATAACCGGGCAATGCATTCTCTATCACTGCCAATTGGCGGGTTACCTCATCCACCACTTTTACAGTATTAAAGCGCATCTCCTTATAAATAGACAGTCCGATACTACGCTTCCCGTTAATCCGTACAATGTTCTCCGGACGAGCGTTCAAAAACTGCACAGTAGCCACTTCCTTCAAAAAAACAGGAGCTTTATTACTGTTGGCAGTCGCTGTTCCCGAAGCATTGTTTCCGGATGCTTCCTCTTGTTGTATCGCTTTGTATCCGACAATCAGATTCTCAAAATCATCTTCCGAAGCAAACAAGCTCGAACTTTTCACCAGATATTGTAATCCCAGTTCACTGACCCGTCCACCGGATATACTCTGATTATTCGATTTGATGCGCGAAGCGATATCTTCTATTTTCAGTTGAAAAGCATCCAGTTTATAAGGATCAGTCTGAATGGTAAGAGTACTGACTTCTTCTCCCGAAAGCGTCACTTCAGCCACGCCTTCCAGACGAATCAACTCATTGCGGATATAGCTTTCGGCGATTTTCCTTAATTCCGCCATATCTGTAATACTCTGATGAGACATTCCCACCAAAACTACCGGAGACAAGTTCGCATCGTGTTGCGTAATCTTCAGTTCAGTAATATCCTTGTTCTGGGCAAACGGATTCATGGCTTTCTGCAAATCTAGAAAAGCCTCATCCATATCCTTTGTCCAGGTATATTCTACAGTAATTCGTGCCGTCCCGGCTTTAATCACGGAAGAGACCTGAGTAACATCACTCTGCCGGATCGCCATAGACTCCATATTTTTAACGAATTGCTTTTCGATCTCCTCGGGAGGGCGTTCACCCGCCTTTAATTCAATAAACAGGCGGGGATTATTCAGATCGGGCAATAAATCCACACTCAACTGATCGTATGATACTTTTCCCAACAATAAGAGGGCAAATACTACCATACAAATCGTAACCGGATTGCCTACTGCAAATTTGATTATATTCTTCATAAGTATTTCCTATTTTCAAAAGATGCGTTCATATATCGCATCCATGATTTACTTTTGGATTTTGACTTTGGCGTCTTCTTTCAGTGTTTCAAAACCCTTCACTACCAAATTGTCATTTACATTAAGTCCGGATAGAATTTCGATATTATATTCATCCTCCAGACCTGTTTGCAGATTGCGTATCTTTGCCGTATTCTTTTCGACGATATATACGTATTTCCGGCGACGATTGGACAAGATTACGTCTTTAGGTATAATGATAGAACTATCAGCTCTGTCAACGATAATATCTGCTTTGGCGAACATACCCGGACGCAACTTCAACTGGTCATTATCAATCAGAATCTTTCCTTTAAAAGTACGTGTCTCCGTACTGATTGCAGGAGACAGCTCACCGACTCTCGCTTTTAAAGTATCTCCAGGGATGGTATAATGAGTAATATATACCGGTTGCGCTTCCTTGACATAACGAATGCTGCTTTCCGGCAGATTGATATCCATATACATTTTATCATAAGCCATCAGACTCACCATAGCCTTTCCCTGCTCCACTCTTGTATCGGCCGTATAGTGAGGCAAATCAACAATCACACCATCAAACGGAGCTTTCACTTTCATCTTCTCCAGATTGAGTTTTGCGTTTTCATAATCGTAACGGGCATTCGTTACTTTTACTTCCGTATTCCGCATTTCACTCATCGTCACCCCTCCTTTTTCATAGAGAGCTTTCTGCTTTGACTGTTCCTGTTCAGCAATTTCAAGACTTAGTTTTTTAGCGTCAATAGCGATTCCGTTTTCATACTCCTTGTCTTCCAGACGGATTATCAGTTCCCCCTTACTTACCCTGTCTCCCATTTTGAAAGGTTTTCCGGTTCTCGGATTAGTCTGAAGTTTATAAAATCCGCTCATTTCCGCATTCTGAGATGCACCGTAAGTCGGCTGCACTGTTCCTGTTGTATTTATTAATTTACTGATAGAACCTTTCTTCAGCTCCACGACAGATACCGGAGTTGCAATATTATTGGGTGCGTTTTGTGGTTTGTTGCCACAGCCGGTTAACAATAAGGTTGTTAACAAAGAAGATGCAATAAAAATTTGATACTGTTTCATGGTCTGCTTATTTTTTATCAATAATGTCTTTCATAGGAACAAGAGGGATATTCTTGTCGAAATCATACAATGAAAGGATTTTAAGATTAAGTAATTCTATTCTGTAATTAATCAACGCCTGCGTATAAGTAATCTTCTTATTCGAAAGCTGAGTCTGGAACTGGCTCATTTCCATACCGGTTATGTCACCTTCCCGGTAACGAGTCTGATTCAGATCATAGGTCAACTGTGCATTCTGTACATTTTGCTCGGCGATCTTAATCTGAGTCCGGAGGTTTTCGAGGTTACGCCATACCTGACGAATATTCAGCTCGATATCCACTTTATCCTCTTGAAACTCGAGTTCATTAATCCGTTGAGCCATCTTTTGTGCTTTAATCCTTGCTTTCTTTTCACCCCAGTCGAAAATAGGGACAGCAAAGCTGATGGAAACCCTCGGATTCTGTGTCGGATTATTATAGACTTTATTCAGGTGGCTATTATCTCCTATCAATCCGAAAGAGATGGATACATCTCCTTTAAACTCGTTCAGCGCTTTTGTCTTAATCATATCGAACTCAAGTTCCTTGCTCTCTATTTCACGCTGACGAAGTTCCAGACGCGAACCCAATCCATGCGATATGGCCTGGTCCAGATTTACCTGAATCGGTTTAATCTCCACTTCCGCAAATACGAGAATATCTTCATCCAGCCTCATTCCGAGAGTCTGTTTGAGTTTGTCTTTCGCATTCTCCAGATTCACCTGACTTTCGTCTACAGACGAACGTGCCGTAGCCAGATTCAGTTCCGCTTGAAAGAGTTCGTCCTTCGCTGCTAAATCCGCTTCTACCTTATTCTTGATAATATCATAACTTTGCTGGGCATTAACCAGTTCTTCACGACTGATTTCCAGATTACTCTGTGCCATATAGACAGAATAGAACTGATCGGTTATACTTTTCTCCGTATTCAGTTGCTGCAAAGCATAACTGATATTGGCATTTTCATAATCATATTCTATTTGCTTCAGTTCCATTTTACGCTTGTTGTATGTAAAAATAGGCTGAGTCAATTGCAGATAGAGGTCATTGCTGAATGCCCGGTTACTAGTTTTATCGCCTTCTATAATGGAACTGTTGTCCTGCCAGCCGAAACGGTTGATTAAAGAAATAGTACCGTCTGTCCATAGAATGGGCTGATCGACCTGAAAGGTCCCGCTGGTATTGAATGTTTCATTCGTGTACCATTGTGACAGACGATTATCGAAACGCCTGTTCTTGTTATAGTCCACCGGGTTCAGATTTAATGAAAATCGAGATTTTAATGAAGCCTTCTGCGCCAGCAGATTCTGCTTATATCTCTCCAGATTCATGTAGGAACGGCGAAGAGAAGGACTGTTCTCCTGCGCAATCTCCATTGCCTTGTCAATCGTTAAAGGAATTTGTCCTTGTGATGTCAGGGCAATTCCCGTAAAAGTTACGATTGTCAGCAGCATTCTTTTTAATAGTAGTAAGTCACTTTGCATATAGTTTGCTGTTTTAATAATTATCGTTTCACTATTTTCACTGCGTCGGCTGTCACAGAGCGCAGCTTACATTCATCCGTCAGCACGACACGAACCGTATCGGCACTAAAATAGTAAGTACCGAGTTGTTCCCAACCCTCATTGGCTTTTCTCAGATTGATATAGGCATCTTCCATCTCACTGTCGTATGCCACCCTGAAATGATATTCACCCTGAAGGCGATCATTCCATCGCAGTTCATCATCCTTGAATACATGATAATAAAGCTCATATTGACCGGCTTCCGGCACAGGAATTTTCCATGTAGCCGTCTGACTGCCGTCTCCACTCTTAATCACATAGGCCGAACGGATATATTTGCCATAGTATTTAGCATTGGTGGTAGCTGTCCATTGTAAAGGCGCACGCCACCAGGATATGCCCGAATATTTAAAGGAAGTATCCTCCACTTTATCCAGCCATTTAGGCAGAAGTCCTACGACAGCAGGGGTAGAAAGTACAAAGAGAGTGGAATCTTCATTATCCACAATAACCTCTCCCGGCATTTCTAAGGATGATTCCGGCAAGGTATAGATAGTGTCCTTGACTATTTTATTCCGTTCTTGTTTTACATTACCAATGGATTGCCGTATCATATAAGGAAGATTGCCGGAAACCATCGTATTGATTTCCACATCACGTATCTGTTCTTCCCAGACAGAAACAAATTCTTTGCTTGTATGGGCAGCTATCTCTACCTTTTTTCTGGCTCTGGGATCTTCCATCGGTTGATACCACCAGCCATTTTGAAGAACGTTCATCTGAATGATTCCGTCATAATCCGAGTTATTGCTCACCAGTACTTTCAAGACAAAGAATTCTTCTCCTCCTTTATTGACAACTTTGGTCAGTTCGGGCTCTCCGATCGAATAAAAAGGAAGAGGCGTCAACTGTTCCCATTCTTTCAAATATGAATAAAGATCCGTCCGGCTCATTTCTCCCAGAGTATCCAGCATATTTTCGAACTTTATGTTCAGAAATGTATTACGCTTCAACATCGCATATAGTGAATCCCGGAAAGCATCTACGCCCATGTTTATTTCTGACCGGGCAAAAAGACGGCTTGCCTCCAGTCCTACGATATTATTTTGCAGATTACGCTGTTCCACATCAGCCAGCAACTCCTTGAACGTATGCTTTTCCAGCAGCAGGTTGGCCTTTTCATTGTTACTAAGCCCATTTATCTGACGTTCCCACCCTTCATTTTCCGACTTCTTTTGCAGATATAGCTCAATAGCACGATTGGCAACAGGCCATTCCGAAGAGTAAATATTGTACCGGAAATTATAAATCTGCGGGAAAAGGAAATAAGGATTTGCCGTAGACGAAAGATTTCCCCGTCCTCTACTACCCGACGAAAAGTTATAATCGCCTTCTGTCTGCAAAAACATCCAGGCAAAGTTACTAAAAGTCCGCATCTGGGCTTCCTGCAGACTGATTTCATTATTTCCCGACCACCGGATATGATTCTTCACCTGCCTCTTCACATCCAGTTCCCAGAATATAGCTCCTTTTTCGGGGAACAATACCATTTCAGGTTGTACTGTCTCCTGCGCTTGCGACCAGGCACGTTCATAGCTGGCAAATTGCACAGGAACTTCTACAATAGAAAATCGCTTAAAAGGATAATCCAGTTTATATTGCCGTGCCAGTTGCTCTTTCACATTACGTATCAGCCAGGGAATGGTATCGTGAATAGAATCAAACGAAGCAGTAAAATAGTCATGGTCCCTTAAATGCCAAACGCTATAAAGAATGCTGTCCGCATAAGCACTTTTTTGCTGATAGTCACCTATAACCAACGATAGTGTCTGAGACGGATAATCTCCTTTAAACGAATACACTCCTTCTTCATCACACTTTCCTTCCCCTTGAGAAAGAGGAACTAACCCCGGTAGAGGCTTGACCTTCAAGCGATAATTACTGAAATAAGTCTGCTGCCAGTCAGGATTTTTATCACTATAGCTTGTTCCTGCACGGGGATACCAATAAGTTTCAGGGGTAAGCATCAGATAATTTTTCGTCTGAAAACTATACTGCTTGTCTATGTTGAACAGAAACTTTTTATTGGAAGCTTGCAGCACTTCGGGAGGGATATCCAAATAACAGAATGAGTTATCTATCTGTCCGTCATACCTGAATGTTGCAGAGATTGTATCGCCTTTGGCATGCTTCGTGCCGAAATCCACCAATACTATTTGCTTGTCACGTTTAAACTTGAGTTGCTGTCCGGCCGAATGAACGGAATGAATGGTTAATCCCGGATTCAAACAGAAGGTGAATACGGCAGATGAGTCCAATGCCACTCCTTTCACAGTTACTTCCGACAGAAAATCTTCAGGATGCTGCTCTACAGAAAGATCATATTCATGAATGAACATCTTCGGAGTAGAAACATATTGGTTGTTGATCTTCGTATAGGTAGCGCGTATATCACTTTGATATAAAATCGAATGTATATGCCAATAACCGCATACGAAAGCTAACATGAGAGTACAAAAAGAAATAACCAGCCACGGATAATTACTGTGCGATGAATTCGGCAGACGCCTGAACAGGGAAATCGTGAAAAAGACAAACGCCAGTCCGGCAAGAAAATAGATGCCACGATGATTTAAAATCACCTCCCAGTTGGAAAAACCGACAATGCTGGACTTCACCAAAGGAAGACTATAAGCCATATAATCGAAAAGATAATAAAACTTATCTTCAATATAAAAAACAGTCAAGCCGATATATCCCAATAATAGAACGAACGTCAGTGCCTGATTTTTCAATACTAGCATCAGAAAGATAGCCAGACCAATAATAAAAATCAGCGTAGGTACACTGATCAACAGAAAATAAAGCAAATAAGCCATCCAGTCCACTTCTCCCAATGTCAGGTTGAATGCAGCCGTAATAGCCATAATAATGAGATTCAGCAACAAAAAGACGCGCAGATTTCCCCAAATCTTACCGATGACGTATTCAGCATTACTTAATGGACGGACATAAAAGACTTCTGATGTATCCAGCTTTTTATCTCTTTTCAGGAAGTCGGATGCCAGAAAAATAGCAATAACAGCCTGCCCTGTATTTAGCAACAGTAAAATTAGATAAGGAATGTTCGATGGAATGGCTGTAGCAATCCAGAAGCCTCCGCTATCTTCCGATACGAACAACTGGAAATTGAAAAAAGTAATGATAGTTACAGCGAGTACCGTGAATACTCTGAAGAACCAGCTTCTGATTAATAATTTACTTTCATATTTTGCTACCGATTGTATATTAGATATAAAGGTCATATCAGCATATCGTGTTTAGTCGTTTGTCCAAAGGTTTAATTGATTCTCCATGTAATATACATAGGCGTGTTCCAGATTAGGGGGAAATGGTTCCGCTTCGTATCCTTCTACTTTATCGGCAACCACCTGTACTTCCCAGATTGTCCCCGATGGAATCGTTGAGATTACCGGATATTTTTTATCGATCTCATGCAACTGATCTCCCGCAGCCCTGATTCTCCACACTTTACCCTCGGCTAATTTCAACATATCTTGCGGAGAACCGTTGAAGGAAACTTGTCCCCGGTTCATTAACGCCATATTATTACAAGTACTGGAAATATCACCGACAATGTGAGTAGACAAAATAATAGTCACATCATTCTCGCTGACCTCCGAAAGAAGATTACGGAAACGGATACGTTCTTCCGGGTCAAGTCCGGTAGTAGGTTCATCAACAATGATTACTTTAGGATGATGTATCAGCGCTTGTGCGATTCCTAACCGCCGCTTCATACCTCCCGATAATTTATTGGCATATCGTTCGCGAACATCGAACAAACCTACGTTTTCGAGCATTTCATCCACAGCCTGTTTCCTCTGCCTGCTAT
>OBAQ01001175.1_pt1 | contig 19182 bp, 16 predicted proteins | sample 1517821 | NCBI WGS metagenome assembly OBAQ01 (sample SAMN04571705, study PRJEB22368) | human gut metagenome | biome: human gut; material: stool | host: Homo sapiens | place: Luxembourg | collected 2012-09-27
ACGACTCATAAATCTACCCTTAATCGTGTATTGGATGATAGTTGCGGATTTTAGGACTATAACTAAAGTTTATTGCTATGAGAAGAACATTTATTTGGGTTTTTCTGTCATGCCTGCTTGTTTTAGGTATTTCTTCTTGTAAGGAAGACCTTTTGGGCGTTGATACTGGAATGCCAGCATCATTGACAGTGACGATTCCTCAGGGAATACAACAACGTTCGGCTTCTGATTATGGAACAGGAGCAAGTGTCAATCGCTGTATCTTGGAAATCTATCGCAACGGTGTGTTGTATGGCGAACGTCTGGTACAGCCCGTGAGCGGCGGAGAGGTTGTCTTCTCGGGTCTGCGGCTGGTTGCCTCGCAAAGCTATGACTTTGTGTTGTGGGCCGACTGTGCCGATGGTCTGGACGACAAATATTACAACACAACCGACCTCACTGCTGTTACTGTAAAGGATGCCTACACCGGAAACGATGATGGCTATGACGCTTTCTTTGCTCATGTTACCTATGAGGTCGATGGGGCATTCTCGCAGAACATCACCCTTACCCGTCCTTTCGGACAGTTGAACGTGAAGACCAACGACGCTGCCGAGATTGCAGACGGGCATGACGATTTGAAACCTACGCACGTGAAGGTGGATTTGGCGTCGGTGCCCACAAGTTTCAATGTGCTCACCGGTGAGGCCGGAGACCCACAGCCGCTGAGCTATACGGCTGCCGTTGAGGATATTGAAGCCGGCGAACTGACAGTCGATTATATCCTGGCATCGGACGATGAGGCCGACCTTCATGACTTTACGATGACTTTCCTGAACAACGGTACGACAATCAATACCAACGACAATTTCAACAACATTCCCGTGCGTCGTAATTATCGTACCAATGTGTCGGGTAATCTGCTCACCAAGTCGGGAGAACTTGTGGTAACCATCGATCCCGGATTTGAAGAGATGGATTACGCCTATGAATATCTCATCGAAGCAGCTACCAACGGTGGTAGTGTGACGCTGAACAGCGACCTGGTCTTCTCCGGTACCATGCCTGCCCTGGTTGTTCCCGAAGGCAAAACGCTTGAAATCGACCTCAACGGCCATACCATCGATTGCAAACTTTATATGAAAGATGCCATTCGTGTCGATGGCGGTACGCTGATTGTCAACGGCGATGGCGAAATCAAGGCTACCGGCGAGGGCTATTATGCCATCTGGGCTACCGGCGATGCCAACGTCGTAATCAACGGTGGCAGCTACCTGGGAAACGGTAGCTGTATTCAGGCCAAAGACAATGCCCACATCGAGATAAACGGTGGTTACTTCAAGGTGGCACAACCCTACAACGGTGTCTATTATGTCGTGAACTTGCAGGATAACCAGCCTAACACCATTACCATTACGGGCGGTACTTTTGAAAACTGCGATCCTGCAAACACCAATACCGAACCGGCCGGCGTGAGCGATAACTTTTTGGCCGAAGGCTATTCTTCGGTAAAAATCAGCGACTCGCCTGCACCCTTCGGAACCTATCAGGTCGTGAAGAGTGTCAATGTAAGCGACATGAGCGGTTTGCAGGCTGCCATTCAGACTCTTGCCGCCGAGGGCGGTGCTCTCGTTATCGATGAGGCGGCCGACATCGACATCTCTGCTCTGAATGCCGGGCTGGAAATCAATCACCCTACGACCATTACTCTCAATGGCCGATTGTCTTCGAGCAACGAAGCGGTGCAGATTGTCAATAACAGTGTACTTACCATCAAAGGAAGCGGTGTGGCCAATATGCAACGTCGGGTGGTTGAGAACTACGGAACCCTTACAGTTGAAGGTGGCACTTACACAACATCTGTCAATAATGGCGGAACGGCCTTTTGGAACAACAGCCCCGATGCTGTTATGACGTTGAACAATGTCGACGTTGACGCTTCGTTTTTTGCCGTGGCCGGTGCTGGCGAAATCCATATCAATGGTGGCTCCATCTCATCGACATCGTCGAATAAATACGGCTCCTGGGCCTACTGCGTCAGAGCGCAAGAGGGAGCTACGATGACGATAAAAGATGCCGTGATTGAGGGCGTGCAGGGGGCCATAGCTTCTATTGAGAATTCGAAAATTACGGTAGAGAATGTTACCGTCTCGGCCCGTAATTCCGAGTCTGGTCGCCAAGATGCTTTCTATGCACTCTATGCGGCCTCGCTGGGAGTCATCGAGGTAATTAGCGGAGATTTCTATTCCGACCGTACGCCTTGTGCCTATGCCTCGGACGACGACCAGGCTGGTGCTCCGTTGGGCGGTTTTATCTTGAAGGGCGGGAGATACAGTTCGCAACCCAAGAACGACGACGGTACGATATGGCCGGCCGAAGAAGGGTATAAATATGCCGATACAGGAGATTCCACCTATCCCTATTCCATTGTTAAGGAATAAAGCATGACCTTCGTGGGAGGTATTTCCTCCCACGAAGAGACTTCGTTTGATTATTAGTATGATAAACGTATGGTAAAGAGAGTGTCGTTGATGATATGTGCCGCGGTGTGGCTGTTCGGTCTCTTTTCCTGTGGGCAGAGCGACGAGGCTGTGACTAATGAAGTCTCGGTCTCCCTGTCGGCCGTAGTCCCTCAGGAGAGTCTGTTGCGTTCGGTTTCCGATTACGGGACGGGAGGACGCATCAATCGCTGCATCTTGGAGGTTTATCGCAACGGGGTGCGTTATGGAGAGAGGCAGGTACAAGCCGTTGTGGCTGGTCAGGTCTCTTTCCCCAACCTCATGTTGGTGCCTATGCAGACCTATGACTTTGTGCTGTGGGCCGATTGTGCCGACGGGCTCGATGACGGTTATTACGATACGGGCGACCTTTCGGCGATTACAGCCAAAAAATCTTATACAGGCAACGACGATGGCTTCGATGCTTTCTGTGCCCGACTCTCTTATACCGTGACCGAGAGTTTCTCACAGAACCTTACTCTCACCCGTCCATTTGCGCAGTTGTGCGTGATGGCCGATGATATTGGTGCGTCGACATCTGATGCTTTGAAGCCTACCCATGCCCGGGTGGAGTTTACAGCCATACCCACTAGTTATAATCTGTTGACCGGTGTGCCGGGCGATTCTGAGCCGGTGACTTATACAGCGGCGGTGGAGAGTGCCGATGCCGGGGAGTTGACGGTTGATTACATCTGGATGGCACCGGAACAGGACGGAGTGGCTCAATTCTCAGTTACTCTCTTGCGTGACGGGGTAGAGATGGCTCCTGCTCAACGTTTCGAAGATGTGCCTTTGCGTATTAATTATCGGACCAATGTCTCGACGGGATTCCTGCCATGAGATGCGAAGAGACTTTTTCCTCTCTTTTAAATTTTGAAATAATGATGCCCCCTCTCTTGGATTTACTCACAAGTGAGGGGGCAATTTTTTTGTTGATTTGTTGGGCCGATAGTTCCCTCTCCCATGCTTTCTACGGTTGAGGCTGAGAAATCTGCGATGATGAATGTCTACTGCCGGGATGTGAGACTTATTGTTCACGCGTCCCGGCAGCTATTTGTTCGGAGGGAAGTGCGGCTGTTTTCAGTGTGTCGGGGAGAGTTGGGCGTCCATGGCTGCGGCAGCTCGGCGGCCGTCGCCCATGGCCAGAATAACGGTGGCTCCGCCACGCACGATGTCGCCTCCGGCATAGAGGTCGGGTAGGTCGCTCTGCATCGTTTCCTGGTTGACGACGATGGTACTCCACTTGCTTATGTTGAGCCCTTTCACCGTATGCGGGATAAGCGGATTGGGCGATACACCGATGCTCACGACAACCATGTCGACATCGACTTCTTCGATGGCTCCGGGAATGGCTACCGGGCTGCGACGACCCGATGCGTCGGGCTCGCCGAGCTTCATTTTTTGCAGGCGCATTTTGGTTACATGGCCTTTTTCATCGCCCAGGTATTCTATGGGGTTGTGCAGGGTGAGAAACTCTATGCCCTCTTCTTTGGCGTGTTTCACCTCTTCGCTGCGGGCGGGCATTTCGGCTTCGCTGCGACGGTAGACAATCATGGCGCGTTCGGCACCCAGGCGACGGGCGGTACGCACCGAGTCCATGGCGGTGTTGCCACCTCCGATGATGGCTACATGCTTACCGTGGAAGACGGGGGTGTCGGCATCGCTCTCGGCAGCATGCATGAGGTTTACACGAGTGAGGTATTCGTTGCTCGACATGACGCCGATGAGGTTCTCTCCGGGAATGTTCATGAAGCGGGGCAGACCGGCACCACTGGCGACGAAGATACCTTTGAATCCCATTTCATGCAGGTCGTCGTAGGAGAGGGTCTTGCCGATGATGCAGTCGGTCATAAATTCGACGTCCATTTTTCGCAAGCCGTCTATCTCAACGTCGACGATGCGATTGGGCAGACGGAATTCGGGAATGCCGTATTTCAGTACGCCGCCTATCTCGTGCAGGGCCTCGAAGACGGTAACGGAGTAGCCTTTCTTTATCATGTCGCCGGCAAAGGAGAGCCCGGCAGGGCCTGAACCTACGACGGCTACCTTTATGCCGTTGCGTACGGGAATGTCGGCGATGGATATTTGCCCGCTTTCACGTTCGTAATCGGCGGCAAAGCGTTCGAGATAACCGATGGCGACGGGTTCCTTGTGCAGTTTTTGCAGGTAGAAGCATTTCGATTCGCACTGTTTCTCTTGCGGACACACGCGGCCACACACGGCCGGTAGAGCGCTGGTCTCTTTCAGGGTCTTGGCCGCTTCGAGTATTTCACCCCGTTCAATGTTTTTGATAAACTTGGGTATGTTGATGCCTACGGGGCAACCGGTGATGCATTGAGGGTCGGGACAGTCGAGGCAACGGGAGGCTTCGACGAGAGCCTGCTCTCGGGTGAGGCCCTGGTTTACCTCTTCGTTGCAGGTGATGCGGTAGTCCGGAGCCAGTTCGTTCATCCGGGTGCGGGCTATGGCGATGCGCTCTTTGTTGGGTTTGGCTTTGCGGAGTGCTTCGCGCCATGATGCGGCGCGTTCGGCGCTTAGATATTCTTTATTGTCCATGGGTGTTTGCAATTATTCGATTCCTTTGTACGAAGAGAGGCGCATGATCATCTCGTCGAAGTCGACCTCGTGGGCGTCGAATTCGGGACCGTCGACGCAGACAAATTTTGTTTTTCCGCCTACGGTGACGCGGCAGGCACCACACATGCCGGTGCCGTCGACCATGATGGTGTTGAGCGAGGCCATGGTGGGCAGGTTGTATTTCTTGGTGAGGAGGGCGACGAATTTCATCATGATGGCGGGGCCTATTGTTACGCACAGGTCGACCTTCTCGCGTTTGATGACCTCTTCGACGCCATCGGTTACGAGGCCTTTCTTGCCGTAGGAGCCATCGTCGGTCATGATGATGACTTCGTCGGAGTATGGACGTACTTGTTTTTCCAGAATGATGAGTTCCTTGGTGCGGGCAGCCAGTACGGTAATGACGCGGTTACCGGCTTTTTTCATGGCTTCGACAATGGGGAGCAACGGGGCTACACCTACGCCACCACCGCAACATACGACCGTGCCCACTTTCTCGATGTGGGTGGCTTGTCCCAACGGACCCACGACATCGGTAATGTAGTCGCCTACTTCGAGGGCACACAATTTGCGGGTGGATTTACCGACGGCTTGGATAACGAGGGTGATGGTGCCCCGTTTGGGGTCGGACGAGGTAATGGTAAGAGGTATACGCTCGCCTTTTTCTCCGGTGCGGACGATGACGAAATGCCCGGCTTTTCGGGCTTTGGCAATGAGCGGCGCTTCGACGTCGAACTTTACGACATTGGCCGAGAAGTGCTCTTTGCTGACAATTTTATTCATGTGATGGGTTACGTATTTATATTGTGATGCAAAGATAGGTATTTTTATGGTAAAATGATATTGTTCTGTGCGAATACTCCCGCATTGCCTGCTGGAAACTTTTCACAGTTCCGTTTTTGTCTCCATCTTTTTGTGGGGAGGTACTACGCTGCGTTATTTGTTTCTGCGGCTTTGTTTGATTTTCTGTCTGCGGTGATTCCATAGTTTCCGACGTCGCGAAAATTTATCGAAGAAATCGCGTAGGGTCGTAAAGATGGAATAGTTGCGTTGTACGTCGATAGAGAGCGGGTCGGAGGTGAAGGTGAGGTGCTCGTTCTCTTCTCCGAATTGCTCGGGGAAAAGCACGATGAAGTTGTTTCCGGCAAAGTAACGGGAGAGTTGCAGCGGCAGTTTGTCAAACTCGTTGTTGTATGAGAGTGATGTGTGCCGTGCGCTGACAATGACGAGCAGGTCGTCTTGCAGCACTACACCCGTGAGGGTGAGAATGTCTTCCCAGTCGTCGAGGACCTCAAATTCGCAGTTGATGTTGTATCGCTTCTGATTCAGAACGTTGCGCAATACGAAGATGGTATCGTGGTGAGCGTAGAAGATGACACGACATCCAATCTGTTTGGCGATGTTGGCGATGCGGTCTATCCATTTGGTGAAGCCGCTCTCGTATTCGGCTTTCTCGGGTACGGCCACCACGATGCGTGTCGTCATGTTGATGGGAATGATGCACTTGGTGATGGCAACCATTTTGTGGGTGCTTTTGAGCAGATTGTCGATTTTGGAGCCGAAAAAGCTGTCAACGATGTTGCTCTTGTGGTGCAGGCCCAGTATGACTTCGGTGATGTTCTGTTCTTTGATGGTGTGGACGATGCCGCTGGTAATGTTCGCGTCATAGCGAGAGAGACCCACGAGCTTGATGTCCGAGGCGGCGGCGATTTTGGCGGCGCGGTCGAGCAGCACCTGTCCCACATCGCCGGAGTGAAGGGGTGTTTTGTTGTCGTCGATGACGTGCATGGCATAGACGGGCTGCTGCTTGTGCGGGCCTTTGGCCAGTATGGCGAGATTGACGAGGTTTTCGAGCGTGTAAGGGTTGGCTACGGGTATGAGAATGCGTGCCTGGCCGGTATTGTCGCGGTTCTTGTCGTTCTCGTCGGCCGGTTGCTGGGTCGCCATTTTTTTTGCCGCCCGTTCGGTGGCGAAGGAGCTGATGGTGCAGGTGACCAAAATCATGACGATGGTGCCGTTGAGAATGTTGATGTCGAACATGCCGATGTCATATCCGATGAGGACGGCGGCCAAAGTCGCGGCCGCCTGCCCGTTGCTCAGGCCGAAAATCATGGCCCGGTCGATTTTGGTGAGCCCGAAATTCTTCTGGGTAATCCAGGCTGCCAGCCATTTGGCCACAGTGGCAATTACCGACATGACAATGGCTACAAACAAGGCGTCCCAGCCCGAGAAGATGACCGAGGGGTCGATGAGCATACCCACGCCGATGAGAAAGTAGGGTATGAAAAGGGCGTTGCCCACAAACTCGATGCGGTTCATCAGGGGTGACACCGAAGGAATAAACCGGTTGAGAACGACTCCGGCGAAAAAGGCTCCGAGAATCGGTTCAAGACCTGCCGGCTTGGCCAGTGCCGAGGCCAGGAACACCAGTGCCAGCACGAAGATGTATTGCGAGACGTTGTCGTTGTATTTCTTGAAAAACCAGCGGGCAATGCGTGGAAATGCATAGAGGATAAAGAGGCAGTAGGCCGTCATGGAGAGAATGAGCCGCACCCAAAACCATTCGTTGATGGTGCCCGTCTGCATGCCTACGATGACTGCAAGGATGATGAGGGCTCCAACCACTGTGATGATGGTTCCCGCGATGGTGATGGTCACGGCAGGGTTGCGACCTACCCCATAACGCAACACGATGGGGTAGGCGACCAATGTGTGCGAGGCATACATGCTGGCCAGCAATATCGAGGTCATGAGGTCGAGGTGCAGCAGGTAGATGCTCGACAGGGTGCCCAGTATCATGGGGATGAGAAATGTGTGTATGCCGAAGACGATGCCGCGGGTTTTTATCTTGCGGAAGTCGTTGAGGTTCATTTCGAGTCCCACCAGAAACATGAGGTAGAGCAGCCCCACGTTGCCGAATATCTTGAAACTGCTGTCGTGGTCGAGAAAGTTGAGGCCGTGGGGGCCGAAGAGCGTTCCCGCCAGAATCATGCCGATGATGTGGGGAATGTGCAGCTTGTTGAGCAGGAGGGGAGCAAACAGGATAATGGTCAGCACGATAAAGAATATCAACACCGGGTCGGTAAACGGTAGTGTAGGTAAAAATCGGTTGAGGTCCATAATTTCTGAATGAGTGTGTGGTAATTTCGGCGCGAAATTGAGTATACAAAAGTAAAAAAAAAGACGATAGGAATCGCCTTTATCGAAGAAAATTATACAGAAAAACGCCGTTTCTGATAAAAAAATAGACGTTTGAGCAAGAAATATAAGATAAAACGTTAATTTTGCCAAGTTTTTGGGTCGAAATAAGGTCGGTTGTAGCCTCGACCCTCAGGAACCGATTGTCGAATCATCTATTATAAAGAACATGAAAGTAGCCATTGTCGGAGCAAGTGGAGCCGTAGGGCAGGAGTTCCTGCGGGTTCTTGCCGAGAGAAATTTCCCGATTGACGAATTGCTTTTGTTCGGTTCGTCTCGCAGTGCCGGAACGTCGTATAACTTCCGGGGTAAAGATATTGTTGTGAAAGAGTTGAAACACAACGACGACTTTAAGGGCGTTGATATTGCCTTTACGTCGGCCGGAGCGGGAACCTCGAAAGAGTTTGAGAAGACCATTACCAAGTATGGCGCTGTCATGATAGACAATTCCAGTGCGTTCCGTATGGACGACGATGTGCCTTTGGTTGTGCCCGAAGTCAACGGTCCCGATGCCAAAGTGCGTCCCCGTGGAGTGATTGCCAACCCCAACTGTACCACCATTCAGATGGTAGTGGCTTTGCAGGCCATAGAGAATCTTTCGCACATCAAGTCGGTGCATGTGGCTACCTATCAGGCTGCTAGTGGCGCCGGCGCCGCAGCCATGGCCGAACTCGTACACCAGTATGAAGAGCTGATGAAGGGCGAGGTTCCCACGATTCAGAAATTCTATTACCAGTTGGCCTACAACGTGATACCTCAGGTCGATGTCTTTGCCGACAATCTCTATACCAAAGAGGAGATGAAGATGTTTAACGAGACCCGCAAGATCATGCACTCCGATGTGAAAGTGAGTGCCATGTGTGTGCGTGTGCCGGTGATGCGGGCTCACTCCGAGGCTATCTGGATAGAGACCGAGCGGCCTGTGTCGGTCGAAGAGGCCCGCGAAGCCTTTGCCAAGGCCGATGGAGTTGTGCTGATGGACGATCCGGATAACCGTGTGTACCCCATGCCTCTCGACATCGCCGGGAAAGACCCTGTCTATGTGGGTCGCATACGCAAAGACCTCTCCAATCCCAACGGGCTTGCCTTCTGGGCTGTGAGCGACCAAATAAAGAAAGGTGCGGCTCTGAATGCCGTGCAGATTGCCGAATATTTGATACGAGAAAATGCGTTATAGTATTCGTGTCCTTATTTTAAGTATCCTGCTTTTTCCCTATATTTGCGAGGCGGCCTCACAGAGCCGCCTCGTGTCGTATCGGATATCTCAATGTGAAATGAATTCCTCTCTCTTTGCCGATGATCGCCTCACTGCTCCGCTCTCGGCACTTTTTCTTGAAATAGACAACCGTTGTGGTTACTCTGATAAACCGATTATCGGTATCACTGCCAACCATCGGGCTGCCGAGTCTCTTACCTGCGTTGCCGACCCCTATGTCGAAGCCGTGCGCCGGGCTGGTGGGGCGCCGCTGCTCCTGCCGGTGTGTCCCGACATGGCGGCGTTGGAACGCCTTGTCGACCGCATTGACGGGCTGTTGCTCACCGGTGGCGGTGATTTTTCCGAGGCGGTGATGGGCGAAGCCCTCTCTCCGCTGGCCGACGCTACCGATGCCGTGAGGGACCGCACCGAGTTTACCCTCTTGCGACTGGCCTTGCGACGACAGTTGCCCGTCTTCGGTATTTGCCGCGGACATCAGCTGCTCAATCTGGCTCTGGGAGGAACGCTCTATCAGGACCTTCCTTCGGAATATTCTGCCGAGGTGTTGCCTCACTCGCAGGAGAACGACAAGCGTCGTCCCTCGCACGAAGTCGACCTGGACGAGACCTCCCGCCTTGCCCGTCTGTTGGGGAAAAAACGGTTGGCAGTCAATTCGCTCCATCATCAGGCAGTGTGCCAGACGGCACCTTCGTTGCGGGCTGTGGCCTCTTCGCCCGACGGTGTCAATGAGGCGGTCGAGAGTTCCAGTTATCCCGTTTACGGCGTGCAGTGGCACCCCGAGCAACTGTTGGCCGGCGGCGATGATACCATGCTGCCGCTGTTTACATACCTTGTCGACGAGGCCCGTCTCTACCGCAAGGCCCGTGATTTCCACCGCGCGCATCTCACGCTCGACTCGCACTGCGATACCCCGATGTTTTTTCCTGAGAAAATCGATATCGGGCGCCGCGATGCCCGGCTGAAAGTAGACATGTCCAAGATGGAAGATGGTGGTCTCGATGCCGTCTGCATGGTGGCCTACATACCCCAGGGTGCGCGCGATGAGGCTGGCTTGGCTGCCGCCGAAGAAAAGGCCGGGTCGATTCTCTCGGAGTTGCAGGCGCAGTTGGTCCGTTGGCGCGGGCGTGTGCGTCAGGTGCGAACCCCCGACGATGTTGTGGCGGCTAAACGAGCGGGCGAAAAAGCCGTTTTCATGGGCATTGAAAATGGATATGCCATCGGGCGCGACATCTCCCGCATCAGGCATTACAGAGAGATGGGTGTCGTGTATATGACTCTTTGCCATAACGGCGACAATGATATCTGCGACTCGGCCAAGGGGGCGGGTGAGCACGACGGATTGAGTGCTTTCGGTCGCGAGGTCGTGCGCGAAATGAATCGCGTGGGCATGATGGTCGACCTGGCTCATGCCTCTGAAAAGAGTTTCTACGACGTGTTGGCGTGCAGTGCGGTGCCGGTGGTTTCGACCCACTCTTCGTGCCGGGCTCTGTGCGACCACCCGCGCAATCTTACCGACGACCAGATACGGGCGTTGGCAGCCCGCGGCGGCGTGGTGCAGATATGTCTGTATGAATATTTCCTGGCAAGGGGCAAAGAGCCTTCGGTCGATGACATTGTGGCCCATATCGACCATGTCGTGCAGTTGGTGGGAGTCGATTACGTAGGTATCGGTTCCGACTTTGACGGCGGTGGTGGTATTCCGGGCTGTGAGGCGGCCGATGAACTGATAAACATCACCAAGGCTCTCCTGCGGCGAGGATATACCCTCGAAATGCTCGAAAAAATATGGGGAGGAAATTTTTTACGAGTGATGCGCGAAGTGCAAGGAAAAGCTACAATATAGTATTAAAAAGTGTAAATATAAAAAACTCCGGTTAGATTTTTGCCGAAAATCTTTTACCTTTGGAAATCAAAAAGCCTGATGCTGCCGTGAAAAGACGCCGATACTCATTTGTCTATACTTGTCTCTGGCTGGGCGGTTTAGTTGTCGTTTTATTGGCAGCTTGTCGCCGCACCGCTTCTTCTGCCTCGGATACGGCATCGGCTCCTGCGCCTGCAGTGCAAGTCCCCGATTTTAATGCCGACTCGGCATTTGTCTACATCGAACGCCAGGTGGCCTTCGGCCCACGTGTGCCCAATACCGAGGCGCATCGCCGTACGGCGGCCTATCTGGCCGACGAGTTGCAACGGCATGGAGCACAGGTTGTCTCTCAGGATTTTCAAGTGCGCGCCTATGACGGCACAACGCTCAATGCCTGCAACATTATTGCCTCTTATGCCCCCGAAAACAAAGACCGGGTACTGCTTTTTGCCCACTGGGATACTCGCCCTTATGCCGATAATGACCCCAATTCCAAAAATCATCGTACACCCATCGATGGAGCCAACGACGGCGCCAGCGGTGTAGCCGTGCTGCTCGAAACGGCCCGACAGATACATGCCCGCTCGCCTCGTGTGGGTATCGACATTATCTTTTTTGATGCCGAAGATTACGGCCAGCCCTATTTCGCTTCTCAACCCGAAGAGGGAGACACCTGGGCTCTCGGCTCGCAGTATTGGGCACGTCGGCCTCACAATCCCGCTTATCGGGCGCGATACGGAATATTACTCGATATGGTAGGTGGGAAAGACAGCCGCTTCATGCGTGAAGGAGTGTCGATGCAGCAGGCTCCCGGAGTGGTCGATAAAGTGTGGAAAGCAGCCCATGCATTGGGGTATGGCGACTATTTTGTAGACGAGAGAGGCGGTTATATCAACGACGATCATGTATATGTGGGGCGGCGTGTGCCCAGCATCGACATTATTGCATACGATGAGACCGACGGTGGGTTTGTGCCGCAGTGGCACACGCTCGACGATACGGTCGAGAATATCGATAAAGGTACCCTCAAAGCTGTGGGTCAGACCCTCTTGTGGGTAATATATAATGAATAAAAATATATTTGTAGAAAATGACAATAGATCAGATACAAGACGAGGTCGTCGAGGAGTTCTCGGCGTTTGACGACTGGATGGACAAATATGCGTTGCTGATAGAGTTGGGCAATTCGCTGCCTCCACTCGACGAACGCTACAAGACCGAGAGCAATCTTATCGAGGGGTGCCAGAGCCGGGTGTGGCTGCATGCCGACTATGACGACGGTCGGGTGTGCTTTCAGGCCGAAAGTGACGCCGTGATTGTGAAAGGCATCGTGTCGCTGCTCATCAAGGTGTTGTCGGGGCACACCCCGCAGGAGATTCTCGATGCCCATCTCTATTTTATCGAGCAGATAGGCCTTACCGAGCATTTGTCGCCCACTCGTTCCAACGGTCTGCTGGCCATGGTCAAGCAGATGCGTCTCTATGCCATGGTGTTCAAGGCTCGCGAAGAAGAACAGAAACAATAAACATAGTATAAACCTAAACTAAGAAAAAACATGTTTAAAAATCAGCCCAAAGGTTTGTATGCCCTGGCGCTCGCCAATACCGGCGAACGTTTCGGCTATTACACCATGCTTGCGATTTTCCTGTTGTTTATACAGGCAAAATTCGGTTTCAGCGCAGCGGTAGCTACGCAGATTTATTCGATTTTCCTCGCCGCGGTTTATTTCATGCCGCTTTTCGGAGGTATTTTGGCCGACCGCATCGGTTATGGTAAATGTGTTACGCTGGGTATCATCGTTATGTTTGCCGGCTATCTTTGTCTCTCTATTCCGACAGGAGCCGACGTTATAGGCAAGGCCTTGATGTTTGGGGCTTTGGCACTCATTGCCATCGGTACCGGACTTTTCAAGGGTAACTTGCAGGTGATGGTCGGTAACCTCTACGACGACCCCAAGTATGCATCGAAGCGTGATGCCGCATTCAGCCTCTTTTACATGGCCATCAACATCGGTGCCATGTTTGCTCCCTCGGCGGCTAAGAGCGTTACCAACTTCTTCTTGGGTAAATCGGGTCTCTTTTATGACGCCAATATACCCTCGTTGGCCCACCAGTATCTTGACGGTACGATTTCGGCCGAGAATGCAGCCAAACTTTCCGACTTGGCTTCGCAGATGTCGGTAAGTGGCATGGATATGACGGCATTCAGCCAGTTCTATATCGAAAAACTCTCGGCTGCTTATAACTACGGATTTGCCGTAGCCTGCATCTCGCTGGTTATCTCGGTGGCCATTTATTATGGATGCCGCTCGTGGTTCAAGCATGCCGATGTCAATTCGGTACAGGCCAAGGCTGCCCATGTCGAAGAGGTGGAGCTTACTCCGGAGCAGACCAAGAGCCGTATTACGGCCTTGTTGCTTGTCTTTGCCGTGGTGGTTTTCTTCTGGATGGCCTTCCATCAGAACGGTGCCACAATGACGATTTTTGCCCGTGACTATACCTCTAATCTGGCCGAGGGATTCACTCGCATAGGCTTTAACATTTGGAGCTTGGTACTTATCGCCATATCGATTTACACATTGTTCAGCACTTTCCAGGCTACGGTGGCTCGTACCAAAGTGATTTTGGGCGTCGTAACCCTGGCCTTGTGGGGCGGCGTGGCTGCGATTTACCTGTCGATGCCTGCCGAGGTGTCGATTCAACCTTCTGATTTCCAACAGTTCAATTCTTTCTTTGTGGTGGCATTAACGCCGGTGTCTTTGGCTATTTTTGGAGCTTTGGCTTCGAAGGGTAAAGAGCCGTCGGCTCCCCGTAAAATCGGATTTGGTATGCTGGTGGCCGCTGCCGGCTTCCTTATTCTTACCGTTGGTTCTATGGGACTGGCTTCGCCCAAGGAGTTGGGTGGAACGGTGAGCGACGTATTGGTGTCGCCCAACTGGCTCATTTCGACCTATCTCGTACTTACCTTTGCCGAGCTGTTGTTGTCGCCCATGGGAATCTCTTTCGTTTCCAAGGTGGCTCCTCCCAAGTACAAGGGCGCCATGATGGGTTGCTGGTTTGCGGCTACGGCCATCGGTAATTATCTGGTTTCTATTCCGGGTCTTCTCTGGGATAAACTTCCCTTGTGGGGTATCTGGACCCTCCTCATTGCCCTTTGCCTCTTGTCGGCCCTCTTTATCTTCTCTATTATGAAGAAATTGGAGACGGCTACGAAATAAGATATTTGTTCTTTTCTCAGCATAGCAGGGCGGCTTCCATCGGGAAGCCGCCCTGTTGCATTTTGGGAAACGATAGTGCTGTTGTTTGTCGGCTTCGAGGGGCTACTCAAAAAGAGAATGCTGCTCCGTGCCCAACAGGTTGAATGTCATGCGGTGGTAGGGGCTGGGCCCGTATTGGGCAATGGCGGCACGGTGAGCCCGGGTGGGGTAGCCTTTGTTTTCGTCCCAGTGGTATTGCGGGTACTCCTTGTGCAGCTGCATCATGTAGTCGTCTCGATAGGTCTTGGCCAAAATAGACGCGGCTGCAATGGAGAGGTAGCGGCCGTCGCCTTTTACTTCGCACGAAAAGGGCAGGTTGCGGTAGGGGGTGAAGCGGTTACCATCGATGAGCAGGGTCTCGGGGCGGACACTCAGGGCATCGATGGCCCGGTGCATGGCCAGAAGAGAGGCTTTCAGAATGTTGATTTTGTCAATTTCTTCCGGGGTTACAATACCTATGCCCCAGGCAATGGCTTTCTCTTCGATGACCGGCCGTAGGGAGTAACGCTGCTTTTCGCTAAGTTGTTTCGAGTCGTTGAGCCGTTCGTCGCGAAAGTCGGGCGGGAGTATGACGGATGCTGCAAATACTGGGCCCGCCAGACAGCCCCGACCGGCCTCGTCACAACCGGCTTCGATGCGACCCTCTGTCTTATAGGGTAATAACATATAAACAATGATTCTTTGACAAAGGTATGAAAAAAGAATTTCTTCCAGCTGTGTGGTCCCGTAACATTTTGAAGAGCAGAGCTCTTTGGGAGTATAAATCGTATCCCGGTTGTCGGAGAGGATATGGATTTTATTTGAAGATTTATGCTGTTTTTGTTTGGTAATTAGTGATTTAGTTTCTATCTTTGCGGTGTTTTTCACCCCAAGTGTATTGGTGGTTGCTTGTAATTTATTGATTATGAGTGATTTGCTGGTGTGTTTTGTGGTGAGTTCAAAAACGGATAATAAACCTACAAATAGAAGAACTAAAGATTAAAAAAATTAAAAGATGCCTACAATTCAGCAATTAGTAAGAAAAGGGCGAGCTGTTTTGGAAGACAAGAGTAAGTCTCCGGCACTCGATTCATGTCCCCAAAGACGTGGCGTGTGTGTGCGAGTTTACACGACGACTCCCAAAAAGCCTAACTCTGCCATGCGTAAAGTAGCACGTGTACGTTTGACCAACGGTAAAGAGGTGAACTCTTATATACCGGGAGAAGGTCACAACCTGCAAGAGCACTCGATTGTATTGGTGCGCGGCGGTCGTGTCAAAGACCTTCCTGGTGTACGTTATCACATCGTTCGCGGAACATTGGATACCGCAGGTGTAACTGGTCGTACCCAACGTCGCTCTAAATACGGAGCCAAGAGACCGAAAGCCGGAGCTGCTCCTGCCGCAAAAGGTAAGAAATAGGCCACAAGCAGAGATCCCAACAAACTACTTTTAGTGTTAAACACTGTTTGAGTTTATTGGATAGGCTGATTCAGGTTGAGTAAATGGTGTCGGAGGGCACCGTTGAAGATGTGAAAAGCAACCAAAAACAAGAACAATAATTACAAAACATAATGAGAAAAGCAAAACCTAAGAAACGGGTCATCATACCCGATCCCGTATTCAGTGACGTAAAGGTTACCAAATTTGTCAATCACTTGATGTATGACGGCAAGAAAAGCATTGCCTATACTATATTTTATACGGCCTTGAATACTGTAAAGGAAAAGCTCTCCAACGAAGAAAAATCCGCTCTCGAAATCTGGAAGAAAGCGTTGGACAATATTACCCCTCAAGTAGAGGTAAAATCTCGTCGTGTCGGCGGTGCCACCTTCCAAGTACCTACCGAAATTCGCCCCGACCGCAAAGAATCCATCTCCATGAAGAATTTGATACAATACGCCCGTAAAAGAGGCGGCAAGACGATGGCAGAGAAATTGGCTGCCGAGATTGTCGATGCCTATAACGAGCAAGGTGGCGCATTCAAGCGTAAGGAGGATATGCACAAAATGGCCGAGGCCAACCGGGCATTTGCACATTTCAGATTCTAATCTTAAAAAAGTAAAGGGAACCAACAATGGCAACAATGTCAAAAGCAGACGAACAACTCAAATATACCAGAAATATCGGTATCATGGCTCACATCGATGCAGGAAAGACGACCACTTCGGAGCGTATTCTTTTCTACACCGGTTTGACTCACAAAATCGGCGAGGTGCACGATGGAGCCGCTACCATGGACTGGATGGAGCAAGAGCAGGAACGTGGTATCACCATCACCTCGGCCGCTACAACCACATGGTGGAAATTTGGTAACGAGAAATATAAAATCAATCTTATTGACACCCCGGGGCACGTCGATTTTACGGCCGAAGTAGAACGCTCGTTGCGTGTTCTCGATGGTGCCGTGGCAACTTTCTGCGCCGTAGGTGGTGTAGAGCCCCAATCGGAAACTGTATGGCGTCAGGCCGACAAATACAATGTGCCTCGTATCGGTTATGTAAATAAGATGGACCGTTCGGGTGCCAACTTCTTTGAAGTAGTACGTCAGTTGAAAGATGTGCTGGGTGCCAACCCCTGTCCGGTGCAAGTTCCTATCGGTGCCGAAGAGACTTTCAAAGGTGTGGTAGACCTTATCACCATGAAGGCCATATATTGGCACGATGAGACCATGGGTGCCGATTACTCTATCGAAGAGATTCCGGCATCTCTCAAAGATGAGGCCGAGGAGTGGCGCGATAAGATGCTCGAAAAAATCGCCGAATGCGACGACGTGGTCATGGAAAAATATTTCGATGATCCCTCGACCATTACCGAAGACGAAATACGTACGGCATTGAGAAAAGGAACACTCAGTATGTCGATTGTTCCCATGCTTTGCGGCTCTTCTTTCAAAAACAAAGGTGTACAGACACTGCTTGATGCTGTTTGTGCTTACCTCCCCAGCCCCGAAGATACTCCCGCCATTATCGGTCATAACCCCGATGATCCCGAAAAAGAAGAAGTACGTAAGCCGCTCTTCGAAGAAAAGATGTCGGCCCTCGTCTTCAAGATTGCCGTTGACCCCTATGTAGGTCGTCTCTGCTTCTTCCGTGTGTACTCGGGCGAAATCCCCGCAGGCTCGTATGTACTCAATTCGCGTTCGGGCAAGAAAGAGCGTGTATCTCGTCTTTTCCAAATGCACTCCAACAAGCAGAATCCTAAGGATGTTATCGGTTGTGGCGATATCGGTGCCGGTGTAGGCTTCAAGGATATCCGCACCGGTGATACCCTCTGCGCCGAAGATGCACCTATCGTACTCGAAGCCATGGACTTCCCCGATCCCGTTATCGGTATCGCCGTTGAGCCCAAGACCCAGAAAGATATGGACAAACTCAGCCTTGGTTTGCAGAAGTTGGCCGAAGAAGATCCTACCTTCACCGTCAAGACCGACGAAGAGACCGGACAAACCGTTATCAGCGGTATGGGTGAGCTTCACCTCGAAATCATCATCGACCGTCTCAAACGTGAGTTCAAGGTTGAATGTAATCAGGGTCGTCCCCAGGTTTCCTACAAAGAGGCCATTACCAAGCCCGTGGAACTTCGTGAGGTTTACAAGAAACAAACCGGTGGTCGTGGTAAATTTGCCGATATCATCGTTCGCGTAGAACCGGCCGACGAAAGCTTCGAAGGAAGCGGTTTGCAATTCGTAGATGAAGTCAAGGGCGGTAACATTCCCAAGGAATTTATTCCTTCTATTCAGAAGGGTTTCACCACGGCGATGAAAAACGGCGTATTGGCCGGATATCCGCTCGACCGTCTCAAAGTAACCGTTCTCGATGGATCGTTCCACCCCGTAGACTCCGACCAGCTTTCGTTTGAGGTGTGTGCCATTCAGGCCTTCAAGAAGGCATGTGAGAAAGCCAAACCGGTACTTATGGAGCCTATCATGAAGATAGAGGTTGTTACCCCTGAAGAAAGCATGGGTGATGTGATTTCCGACCTCAACAAACGTCGTGGACAAGTAGAAGGTATGGAGTCGAGCCGTTCGGGCGCCCGCATCGTAAAAGCCAAAGCTCCTCTGGCCGAAATGTTTGGCTATGTAACCGCTTTGCGTACGATAACCTCGGGTCGTGCCACCTCGACCATGTCGTTCTCTCACTACGCCGAAGTAAGCACCCAGATTGCCAAGCAAGTGCTCACCGAAGTACAAGGCCGCGTAGATTTATTGTAAAATAGAACAGAAACAACCAATATGAGCCAAAAAATTAGAATCAAACTGAAATCTTACGATCATAATCTCGTCGACAAGTCGGCCGAGAAGATTGTAAAGACTGTTAAGGCCAGCGGCGCAGTGGTCAGCGGACCGATACCCCTGCCTACCCACAAACGTATCTTCACTGTAAACCGTTCGACGTTTGTGAACAAGAAATCGAGAGAGCAATTTGAACTCTCTTCGTTCAAACGTCTTATCGACATTTACAGCTCCACTGCCAAGACAGTCGATGCCCTGATGAAGCTCGAATTGCCCAGCGGCGTAGAAGTAGAAATCAAAGTGTAGTATAAACCTATATTAAAAACCACAGAGAAATGCCAGGATTATTAGGAAAAAAAATCGGAATGACATCCGTTTTCAGTGCC
>OBAQ01001188.1_pt1 | contig 19022 bp, 8 predicted proteins | sample 1517821 | NCBI WGS metagenome assembly OBAQ01 (sample SAMN04571705, study PRJEB22368) | human gut metagenome | biome: human gut; material: stool | host: Homo sapiens | place: Luxembourg | collected 2012-09-27
ATACAGGCTCTGATCCAAACGTCCGGGATTGAAAGAGTCCCAGGGATTCAATTCGGTAACCACACCCAAATGGATAAACCAATAATGTTGTAATGCCTCATGAACGGTTGTCGGAGCATGAGCCGGTACCCGACGACAAATCGCAGCCATTTTCTCCAGCTCTTTCTTTCTCACCGGGTCTTTTTCTTCAGCCGCCAGCTCTTCCAGGCGTTCGGCATACCGTTCGGCATAGCGGATCATTGCATCACAAACGATATCCATCGCCCTCAGCTCGTCGCGTTTATCCACGCCTTCCGGATCGTTTACCAGGTCGGTCTTAGCCAGACTTTCGGCTATTTCTTCTTTCAAATCCAACAACCCGGTACGAAACATCTTTATCCCTAAAGCCGTATGTCCCGGCGCCCTTTGTTCCTGAAATTCCGTAAATACACCGGCAGTATAAGCCTCTTTCCACTCCTGTGGCAAATTCTGAAATATCCGGTCGCGATTACTTTTCCCTTTCCAGTAGGGAATAATGATATCCCGGTAAGCAGCCCGGGTAGTTTCATCGGATTTAAAGGATACTTTCGGGCGATCGTTCAATATCTCGAGATCTTGTAACGAGTGGATACAGATTTCGGGATAAGTCGGAGTAGCCTTCGGGGCCGGTCCCCGCTCGCCGACAATCAATTCACCCTCATTCACACAAATATACTTATGTTCCAGGATATATTTAAACGCTAAAGCCCGTTGAACCGGTACCGGTTCGGCATCGGCCATCCCCGATTGATAAAATTCAGTAATCAGTAAAGCTCTTTCCGCCGAGATCCGATTCTCAGCATTCAGACTCTGCTCACGCAGTTTTCTGATTCGTTCGGTCATTTTCATAATAAGTATGGTTTTGATTTATAGTTTTTTAACAGGTTATATCCGAAAGCCTTGTTCCCTGAACATTTCCCGGATATCTTTCAGGTCTTCCTCTTTCAGGCCCGGAAGATCTCCCATTTCCCAATCCATACCGAGCCGTTTGTATTTATCTGCCCCCGTACGGTGGAAAGGGAGCAGATTCACCTCTTTCAAAACAGGCATCGTCTGTAAAAAACGAATCGTCTCCTGCACACTCTTCTTATCGTCGTTAAAACCGGGAATAACAGGTATCCGGACAATCACTCCGGCACCCTGTCCGGCAATTTTCCTCAGATGTTCACACGCCTCCCGGAATCCTTTACCGATGTACGCTTCGAACTTTTGAGGATCGGCAGTTTTTACGTCGTAAAGAAACAAATCCGTATACCGGCATATTTCTTCTAAATATGCTCCGGAAGCCACTCCGGCCGTATCGATACAGGTATGGATACGACGGGCCTTACAAGCTTTGAGACATTCCAACAGAAAAACCGGTTGCAACAAAGGTTCTCCTCCTGAAAAAGTAACGCCTCCTCCCGATTCTTCGAAAAACACCGCATCTTTAGCTATCTCTTCGACTAATTCATCGACCGAAATCCCGTAGCCCACCTTCCGGATTTCTTCGAATTCACGGTCTCCTAATTTCCGGACTTGTTTCATCGACACAGTTCCCACAGCCTGACTTTCGGGGTTATGACACCAACGACAATGCAAACGACACCCTTTCAAGAAAACAGTCGTCCGTATTCCCGGCCCGTCATGAATCGCATAACGCTTGATATCGAATATATTTCCACGCATGACGAAATAAATTTAGAATAATAAAATTTATCTCACTCTCAAGATAAAAAAAACACAGAGAAAAATTGTCCTTCGGATTCAGGACAAAGAAAAGAATACGCTAATATAACCAGCATTCAAAAAGTCCTTTGTAGGAACGGTTCTGCAATATGCGAATTTCATTTAGCATAATCATCGAATAAACATTCCAAAGATAAAAACATTTTTTTATAAAACAAAAATATAAGTATCGAAAATACACTTCAAATAATAATTTTTTTAAATTTGAAGCAAAAAAAGGAAACCGCCAGAGGGGCATGTGCTACATCACTATTAACCAAATGATTATGAAAACGTTTGTCTTTATCTTATTCTTTTTATCGTTCGCTTCATTCTCCCCGGCCTTCGGCATTCCTTCCCAATTTCGCCATTATACGGTTGAAAACGGCTTATCGAGTAATGCTGTACAATGTTTGTTGCAAGACCGGACAGGATATATCTGGTGTGGCACTTCAGACGGTCTGAATCGCTTCGATTCGCGCCATTTCAAAACTTTCCGGCATATTCCCGGCGACACGGCTTCTTTAGGCAATAATGTCATTCATTCTTTATTCGAGGATTCGAAAGGTAATCTTTGGATCGGTACTGAGAACGGTGTTTTCCGCTACCGGGTATCCGAAGAAAAATTTTCGACCTTTCATCTACCGGATATCCCGGACCGGCTTTCTCAAAAAATCATCTACTCGATCAAGGAAGACCAATTGGGAAAAATCTGGATATCGGTTTATGGAAGCGGTGTTTTCCGCTACAATCCTTCGGACGGCAAGATCAAACATTACAGTCACGACATCAACGATGAAAAGAGTATTATTTCCAATCTGACCACCAAAATTCTGATCGACCACACCGGAGAAGTATGGATAGCCACTCATGATCAGGGAGTATGTAAATACGATCCCTTCACCGACTCTTTTTTCCGGATCGATGCTACAGATAAACAAAAAGGATATACAGCCCGTTACATTTACGCCTTATGTGAAGATTCTTTCGGAAATATCTGGTTGTGTGACAACGGACTTTTCAAATACGATAAAACAACCCGCAACTGTACGGCCTGCCTCCCTCCTGCTGACGAACCGATAACCTATATCCATTTTATTACCGAAATACAACCGGGTATATTGCTCATCGGTTCCAATAGCGGACAATATAATCTGGCAGAGAACACTTTTTCTACGATCGGATACAATGTTCTTTTTCCGCAAGGATTAAATGACGGGATTGTCTATTCGATTCTGAAAGACCGGGAAGGAGGTATCTGGGTGGGAACGAACGCCGGAGGTATCAATTATCTTACGCCGGGTACCAATTGGTTCAATACGTTCTGCTATACACCGGGCAAAACAAGTGCCCCGGGGAAAGTCATCAATTCTTTTTGTGAAAACACCGACGGGACGATATGGATCGGAACAGATAATAAAGGGCTTTGGAACTACAACCCACACGACCAATCTTTCACTCCGGTATACTTAGACGCCAAAAATCCGGACCTCAGCGTGCACGCCTTATATTGCGACCACCATGAATTATGGGTCGGGACTTATGCTCACGGTGTGTACCGGTTAAATTCAGCTACCGGTAAAGTGACCAACTATTCGGATAAAAATATCAAGGGCTTGAATCCGGGCAGTGTATACGCTATATACAAAGACAGCTCAGGCAGGCTCTGGTTCGGTACCCAAACCGGCATCCTATATTACGATATCTTCAGCAATTCGTTCGTTACTATCGCCGATCTGGGATACAACAGCTACATCACCGACATCACCGAAGACGCCAACCACACGATCTGGTTTGCTTCGCAAGGCAAAGGATTGATCAGCTATGACCTGAAAACCAGTACCCTCAAATTTCATTCCAACGATCAGACCGGTTTACCACAATCTATCGTGTGCCTGTGCAGCGATCAGGGCAAGTTAAGGATCGGTACGGGCGGATACGGACTTTATACCTACAATCCGGCCGATCATAGCTTTACCCGTCATCCCGATCCGTTATTTCGTACCCATACCACCATACAGACGATCATCTCCAGTTATAATGAATTGTGGATCACGACCAATGCCGGTTTACTCCGGTTCAATACTTCAGACGGAACCATCAGTTATTACAATCAGGAAGACGGACTCGTCTGCCTTCCGTTTACCAACCAGGCCGGCCTGCAAACTTCCGGTGGACAGATTTATATCGGCGGCAGCAATGGGTTCAATGTCTTCCATCCGCAAAGTATCCGCAAGAATGAAGTGATTCCCCATATTGTTTTTACGGCCTTCCGGCTTTTCAATCAGGATATAACAATCGGCGAACATTCGGTTCTGCAAGCTCAGATCGACCGTCAGCGCTCGGTCATTCTCCCTCACAACGAAGCCGTTTTCTCTATCGAATTTGTAACGACCAGCTATTGTGCCCCGAGTAAAAACAAATACAAATACATGTTGAAAGGTTTCGATAAAACCTGGAACAACACGGACAATCAAAACAACATAGCCACCTACACCAACCTATCCCCGGGGAATTATACCTTCCAGGTGATGGCTTGTAATAACGACGAGGTATGGAATCCCGAAAAAGCAGAAATCCGGATTACAATTCTTCCACCCTGGTGGTTGTCGAACGGTATGTTAGTCGTTTACGGTATCCTGATCGTTTTAGCGATCGCTTTAGGGTATGCACTTTTATTACAACGGACCAACCGACGCCACCGTAATAAGATCGCAGCCTTGCATCACGAGAACGAACGCAAACTATTCGATGCTAAAATCGGATTCTTCACCCATATTACCCATGAAATCCGTACTCCGGTAACGCTGATCCTGGCCCCCGTAGAAGAGATCATGCGTCAAAAAAATATCCCGGAGGAAATCAGGGACGACCTGGAAGTCGTCAAACGCAACAGCGAACGGTTACTGGACCTGGTAAATCAGATCCTGGATTTTACGAAAGCCGAACAAGAAGCTTTTTCCTCCCAAAACACCTGGTTCGACATCGATGATCTGGTGGAAAAAACTGTACAGCGTTTTACGCCTGCAGCTCAGCAAAAGGGGATACAGCTCACCCACGATACTCCACAACCGATCCGGATTTGCACCGACCGGGAAGCACTGACCAAAGTGTTGAGTAACCTGCTGACCAATGCCATGAAATTTACCAAAGACCGTATTCTGGTCTCCCTCACTGAAAATCCTGAAGCACATACGGTAACGATCTCAGTCGAAGACAACGGTACGGGAATCAAACCTACGGAGAAAGAAAAAATATTCAACCTCTTTTACCAATCGGCCAATAAACCACAACTCCCGAACAAAGGTTTCGGTATCGGGCTAGCCATCGTCAGCCTGTTGGTGAAACGAATGATGGGAAAGATAGAAGTGGAAAGCGAAGAAAACCGGTTTACCCGTTTCCGGATCACGCTTCCCCAGGACGAACAAAACGACCTTTCTATTTCTGTGACCTCTCCGGATAAAACAGCAGAACTCCAAGAAGTAAAAGCTGAAGATCCGATCGAACCTGCCGGAACAGAGAAGACCGACAAAGATGGGAAAAAGGCCGGAACCGTACTGATTGTCGAAGATAACGAAGAGTTTATTTCTTATCTCACCCGTGTCATCGGACAACGATATCATATCCACACGGCCGGAAATGGCGAAGAAGCATTGAAATCACTGGAAAATCTGAAACCGGACATTGTCATCAGCGACGTCATGATGCCGGTAATGGATGGAATAGAATTATGCAAACGAATAAAAAGCGACATCAATCTAAGTCATATCCCGGTAATCCTGCTCACAGCACGCACGGATACAGCAAGTAAAATCGCCGGTCTGGAAAACGGAGCGGATGTCTATATCGAGAAACCGGTATCTGTGAGCTATCTGTATGCACAGATGGTCAGTCTGCTGGAAAACCGGAACAAACTGCGTTGTCTTTTTTCAGAGAAACCTTTCACCCCGATCAATACCCTGACCGAAACACAGGCCGACGAAAAATGGTTTAACCGTTTGAACGAGATCATCCAGGAGAATATCTCGAATACAGAATTTTCCGTCGACCAACTCACCCGAAGTGTCAATATGAGCCGTACCCTTCTGTATGCCAAAGTAAAGGCAGTAACCGGTTTGACCCCGAATGAATTTATCCGGTTGGTACGCCTGCGTAAAGCAGCGGAATATCTGGCCGGAAACGAATATAAGATCAACGAGATCTGTTATATGGTCGGCTTTAACAGTCCCTCCTACTTTGCCAAATGTTTCCAAAATCAATTCGGCGTATTACCCAAAGATTTTATCAATAACACCAACTGACCAAACCCAATATCTACTTATAAAACCATACGATTATGTTCAACAAAGAAACTTACATTCAGAGACGTAACAGACTGAAGAAAGAAATCGGTAAAGGGATTTTACTATTTCTCGGCAACAATGAAAGCGGTATGAATTATGCCGACAACACGTATCATTTCCGTCAGGATTCGACTTTTTTATATTTTTTCGGTTCGGATTATGCCGGTCTTTCGGCTCTGATCGATATCGATGAAGACCGGGAAATTATTTTCGGGGATGAACTGACCATCGACGATATCGTCTGGATGGGCACCCAACCCACGATACGGGAAAAGAGTGCTTCAGTAGGCATCACTGCAACCGCTCCGACCGCCCAGCTGAGCGATTATTTAAATAAAGCGGTACAGCAGGGACGTCGTATCCATTATCTGCCTCCTTACCGGGGTGAACATCAGGTCACCCTACTCCGTTTACTGGGGATTGCCCCTGAAGCGCAAGTTGCCGGAGCCTCTACCGAACTGATCCGGGCTGTAGTCGGCCAACGAAACTACAAATCGGCCGAGGAGATCAGGGAGATAGAAGAAGCAGTAAATATCTCCGCCGATATGCACATCCGGGCGATGCAACTTGTCCGGCCGGGGATGAAAGAATGTGAAATAGCAGCAACAGTGACAGAAGTCGCTTTACAAAATGGCGGACAATTGTCTTTCCCGGTGATTGCCACCATTAACGGGCAAACCCTCCATAATCATTATCACGGTAATATCCTCCACGAAGGGCAGTTGTTATTGTTGGATGCAGGAGCGGAAAACGGCATGCACTATTCCGGCGACCTCTCGTCGACCATTCCGGTAAGTAAACATTTTACAGAACAGCAGAAAGCCCATCAGGCCGCAGTTGCCGCCCTAAGACCGGGCATTCCGTTCAAAGAGGTCCATCTGATTGCCGCCCGTACGATTGCAGAAGGGATGAAATCGATCGGCCTGATGAAAGGAGATCCCGACGAAGCAGCCCGTTCGGGTGCTTATGCGTTGTTCTTTCCCTGCGGACTCGGCCACATGATGGGACTCGATGTTCACGACATGGAGAATTTAGGCGAAGTATGGGTAGGATATAACGGACAACCCAAAAGTACACAGTTCGGTTTCAAATCGCTCCGTCTGGCCCGCCCCCTGGAACCCGGTTTTGTCTTTACCATAGAACCCGGCATCTATTTTATTCCTGAGCTCATCGACTATTGGAGAAGTGAAAAACGGTTCTGCGAATTTATCCAATACGACAAATTGGAACCCTGGAAAGGTTTCAGCGGCATCCGTAACGAAGAAGACTACCTGATCACTCCCGACGGAGCACGCCGGCTCGGCAAATATAAACCGATGACAATCGGGGAGGTGGAAGGAATGAAGTAGGATTGGCGCACTGCGCCAATCAATAAAGTCTGATCCACTCATACCCATTCCCTGTCTGATCCATATAACGGATAAAATCTTCCGTCTTTATAGCCAGAGAAGCCCGGTTATCATTCGGATGAAACGACAATTTCCGGGCTTGTTTCAAATTTTCATCAAGGAAAACATAGACATGGTGTTCCGTATCGTTCACTAATCCGAAAGGGCTGACAGATCCCGGCTTCAACCCCAGGTATTTCTCCATCCGTTTTTCCGAAGCAAAACTTAATTTCCCTTGTTTTAATAGTTGTTCCAGATCATGAATCGCCAGATTCCGATCACAATGAAAAATAACCAGGTAATGCCGGTTTCCCTTATGATTCCTGAAAAACAAATTCTTACAATGTGTACTGTCCAAATTTTTCCAATATTGGCGGGCAATCTCGATCGTAGGTGCCTCAGGATGTTCCAGATAATCGAATTCAATACCCAAAGCTTTCAATGTCTCATACACTTTCTCCTGTCCAATCATCATCTCATTTTATTTTATTTTTTTCATCTCTCTTCTTTTCCCCTCCTTCATTTTCCCCAAACCTTCAACTTTTAGCTTTTTACTTTTTACCTTTCCCCCTATACCACCTCCCCTGCCACTCTCCTCTCTCGCGCAATCTCTTCTCCAGTTTAGCCACAAACTCATAATTCTTTATCCCCCATTTCGGAGCGATCAGATATTCTTCGGGTGATTGATTGACAAAACGTTCCAGATAAACATCCGGCCGGATATGTCCGATCACGTCCACTACAAAATCGAGGTATTCTTCATAACTATACAACCTGAAAACCTCCGGATGCCGAAGATATTGTTCGGCCATCGCCGTTCCCCGGACAATCTGCAACTGATGTAGCTTCAATACCTGAATCGGCAGATCGCACAAACGGACCGCCCCCTCCAACATAGACTCCCGGCTCTCTCCGGGTAAGCCGAAAATCAAATGAGCTCCTATCCGGATACCTCTCTCAGCCGTTTTCCGTATCGCTTCCTCAGCTTCGGCAAAAGTATGTCCCCGGTTGACCGTTCGCAAAACTTCATCATTTGCAGATTCGACTCCATACTCTACACAAACATAACAACGCCGGGACAATCCGGCAATATAATCCAATACGTCATCGGTCACAGCATCCGGACGGGTAGCGATCACCAATCCTACTACATCGGGACAATCCAATGCCTCCTCATACTTTTGCCGTAACTCTTCCAAAGGAGCATAGGTATTCGAATAAGCCTGAAAATAAGCCAGATACTTCTGACCGATATACTTTCGGGCAAAAAAGGCCCTTCCCTCCCCGATCTGTCGGGATATCCCCGACACAGCCCGGCAATAACCCGGATTAAAACTCTCATTATTACAAAACGTACAACCACCGGTCCCTTTTTTCCCATCCCGGTTCGGACAAGTAAATCCACCGTCGATAGACAATTTTTGCACCCGTTCTCCAAATAATTCTTTGAAATAAGCGGGGTAATCATTGTACCGTTTCCGACTCTCTGTTGGCTTCATGCATTTTCTCTTTAGCAGAACAAAAATATCATTTTATTTCTTAATTTTGTTCCCGTAACCACAAACAATAAATGATGAAAACAATCTGCACGGGCATGTTCACGATCATGCTGGTCCTTCTTTTCCGTCCCGTCGGAGCTCAAACCGAAGATGCTTTTCCTTCATACATCGAACAATGTTTCAACAACTATTTCAATTTCAACCCCCAGGAAAAAATTTATCTACATACCGATAAACCGACCTACTCTGCCGGCGAAAATATCTGGTTCAGAGCCTACTGCGTAGATGCCAGCTATCATATCCCGACCCAATTAAGTAAATTTATCTACCTCGAACTCATCAACCGTCAGGATTCGATTTTAAAACGTATCCAAATAAAACAGACCGATTCTTGTTTTTATGGCAATTTGACGATTCCATCCACCACCCCTCCGGGAGAGTATTGCCTGCGTGTCTTTACCAACTGGATGCAAAATAACGAAGAAGATTTTTTCTTCAAAAAAAATATACAGATCGTCAGTACAGTGAATGAAGTAAACATTCACACGGCAAGCAGCCGTCAGGACAATGCAATCCGGACGACGCTCACCCTAATCGATAATGCCGGCAAACCTTATGTTCATCAACGTCTGAAAATCACGACCTACCGTCATAAACTAGCGGTAAACAAGACTACCTTGAAAACCGATGAACAAGGATCCGCCACTTTACAATATCCGGTCAGCGACAGTATCGACCGGATTCAGGTAGCGTTCCCGACGGACTTGCCTTTTGCTTTTTCAAGAGAAATCCCTTTATTGAATCTTTCCGACGACTTCGACTTTCAATTCTTCCCGGAAGGCGGTAATTTATTAGCGGGCACCACGCAAACCGTCGCCTTTAAGGCACTGGATGCAAACGGACGTTCGATAGCTGCCGAGGGAAAAATTTACAATAGTAAGGAACAGGAAGTCGTTTCTTTTTCAACCTTTCACCGGGGAATGGGAACCCTGGAACTGACCACCCAGCCGGGCGAACGCTACTATGCCCTGGTACATACCGCCACAAACCGGGAAAAAAGAGTCGACTTGCAGATTCCCCAAGCGGAAAATCTGGCCTTGCAGGTTTATCCTCAGGACAACCACCTGATCCTTGCTGTCAAAAAAGGAATTCATTTTCCTGCAGGGAAAACGATTTATATCGTTATGCACTCCAGAGGACGTCTGTTAGGCGTGCTACCGGCAAAAGACGATTTCGTGGGAGCCTTACCCCTGAACTCCCTGCCCGGTGGTACCGTGCTAGCCGATGCCGACTCACACATTTACAGCCAGCGTTCTTATTTTATAAAGCCGGATCCGCAACCTGTATTACAACTCCGGACCGATAAAGAAAAATACGACAGACGGGAAAAAGTAAACCTGACACTACAGTTTACAGACATCGGCGAGCACCCCCTCGAAGGCAGTTTTTCTCTCTCTGTTACGGACAATACGATGGTTCCCCGTGACACCCTATCGGACAATATCGTCAGTTATCTGCTCCTGACCTCCGACCTCAAAGGGCACATCGAAGCCCCGGGAAGTTATAGTCGTGAAACTCCCGAACACATCGATCTCCTCATGCTCACTCATGGCTGGACCCGTTATGAGATCGGGAAATTCCTGACTGCCACACCTTCTAAAGCCACTTTCAAGCTTGAACAGAGACAAGAAATCCGGGGAAAAATCACCAATTATAGCAATAAGCCGATGGCGAATGCCAGTGTACAAATCTTTATCCCCGGTGAAAATACATTGGGAGAAGTGAAGTCGAACGAAAACGGAGAATTCATCATCCGGGATCTGGATTTCCCCGATAGTACGATTTTTCTGGTACGTGGCTACAAAGAGAAAGGAGGAAAAATGGTAGATATAACTATCACTCCCCGGCTATTTAAAGATCCCGTCACTCATTTTACAATCCCCCGGGAAAATAAACCACTGGGCAAAGAAGAATTTATGGACCAGTTCAAAGGTAGTTATTTCTACCAGAACGGTGTGAAAGTCTATATTCTCGACGAAGCGGTCGTATTACGTCACCGTCCGGAAAGCGTACAACACAAATACGAAGGCCAATACACAGATATGACGGATTACATCCTGGGCCAGGAAGAATTGAATAAATTCAATACTTCCAGTATCTATCAACTATTATCCCGTCTTCCGGGTGTTATTGTCTCCGGTACCAAAGTGACGATGGCCCGCAACGGAAGTACGCCTCTGTTCATGATCGACGGATTGCCACAGACCGAAGACATGCTGAACGCAGTGATGCCGGAGGATGTGGACAATCTGGGAGTCATCCGCGACGGAGCCCGGCTGACTTTCTTCATGGCCCAAGGCGGTGCCGGCGGTGTGATTGTCATCAATACCAAACATGGCCATTTCACCCCCAAAGCCACTCCAGGGTTGATCAAATTCATTCCTTTAGGTTACTCCGAACCGGATGAATTCTACATGCCCCAATACAACGACCCGGAAATACTCAAAGCTCCCGAAATCGATTACCGCAGCACGATTTATTGGCAACCGGTCGTCCCGATCGATTCATCCGGGCAGACTTCCCTCTCTTTTTTCACTTCCGACATGGCCGGCAGTTATACCATCACCGTCGAAGGATTGGGGAAAAACGGGGAACCGGTATACCGGCAAACGACAATCCGGAGGGAATGATAAAGAGCCAAGAATTCAAAATTGAAAACGTTTGAGTAATAGATCATTATAAAAATAGAAGCCGATTTTTATAATAACAAAAAATATTCTATATTTGCAACTCTGAATACGCAAGCTCGCGTGGCTTTCAGTTTATTGTATATCAATAGTTTATAAAAACAATATCATAATAATAAACCTTCCCTCTCAGGGAAATAAATCAAATCTAACAGAAATATGAGTACGAAGTACGTTTACACATTCGGAGACGGAAAAGCAGAAGGCAAGGCAGACATGAAAAATCTGCTCGGTGGTAAAGGCGCCAACCTGGCGGAGATGAACCTGATCGGCCTGCCTGTACCTGCAGGTTTCACGATTACCACTGAAGTTTGTACACTTTACAACCAGAAAGGTAAAGATGCTGTTGTAAAATTAATAGAAAACGACGTTAAAGCCGGTATTGCACACATGGAAAAAATCATGAATGCAAAATTCGGTTCCAAAGGAGAGGCTTTCCCGTTGATGGTATCCGTACGTTCCGGTGCCCGTGTTTCTATGCCGGGTATGATGGACACCGTGCTGAACCTGGGATTGAATGACGATGCCGTAAAATTACTGGCAGAAAAATCAGGAAATGCCCGTTTTGCCTGGGACTCTTACCGTCGTTTTATTCAGATGTACGGCGATGTTGTAATGGGTGTAGCAGCAGCAAAAGGCGAGCACAATCCGTTCGAAGTTGAAATCGACAAGCTGAAAGAAGCCAAACATATCAAACAAGATACTGAATTTACCGTTGAAGATTTGCAGGTATTGGTCGAAAACTTCAAAAAAGTAGTCAAAACCAAAACCGGCAAAGATTTCCCGACTTGTCCGTGGGAACAGCTGTGGGGAGCCATCTGTGCCGTATTCGATTCATGGATGACCGAACGTGCCGTTCTGTACCGTCAGTTGAACCAGATCCCGGAAGAATGGGGTACTGCTGTTAACGTACAGTCTATGGTTTACGGTAACATGGGTAACAATTCGGCTACCGGTGTTGCTTTCAGCCGCGACGCAGCAACCGGAGAGGACATCTTCAACGGAGAATACCTGATCAATGCACAGGGGGAAGACGTTGTAGCCGGTATCCGTACACCGCAGGAAATCACCATCGAGGGTTCACGCCGTTGGGCTAAACTGCAGGGTATTTCCGAAGAAGAACGTGCTTCTAAATATCCTTCGTTGGAAGAAGCTATGCCTCAGGCTTATGCCGATCTGAACGCTGTACAGGAAAAACTGGAAGACCACTTCCACGATATGCAGGATATGGAATTCACCATCCAGGACGGTAAGCTGTGGATGTTGCAGACCCGTAACGGAAAACGTACCGGAGCCGCTATGGTGAAAATGGCTGTCGATATGCTGAAACAAGGTATGATCGATGAAAAAACAGCTCTGTTGCGTCAGGAACCGGCTAAATTGGACGAGCTGCTCCATCCGGTATTCAATAAAGAAGCTCTGAAAAAAGCTCACGTTATTACCAAAGGTCTGCCGGCTTCTCCGGGTGCTGCCTGCGGGCGTGTCGTATTCTTCGCCGACGAAGCCGAAGAATGGAAAAACAGAGGCGAAAAAGTGGTTCTGGTACGCCAGGAAACTTCTCCCGAAGACCTGCGGGGAATGAACGTATCCGAAGGAATCCTAACCGCACGCGGTGGTATGACTTCTCATGCAGCTGTCGTTGCCCGTGGTATGGGTAAATGTTGTGTATCCGGAGCAGGAGATATCGTAGTCGATTATGCAAAACGTAATTTCTCCGTAAACGGAACAATCATCAAAGAAGGCGACTGGATTTCCCTGAACGGTTCTACCGGTGAAGTTTACTTAGGAAAAGTAGAAACAGAAGATGCAACATTAGACGAAGACTTCACGGCCATCATGAATCTGGCTGAAAAATATACCCGTATGTATGTACGTACTAATGCCGATACCCCGAAAGACGCCCGTAAAGCCCGTGACTTCGGAGCCAAAGGTGTCGGACTTTGCCGTACAGAACATATGTTCTTCGAAGGACACCGTATCGACGCTATGCGTGAAATGATCCTGTCCGACACGGTAGAAGGACGCCGCGATGCACTGAACAAGATCCTGCCGATGCAGCGGGGAGACTTCGAAGGTATCCTCGAAGCCATGAACGGACTGGGGGTTACCATCCGTCTGCTCGACCCACCTTTACACGAATTTACTCCGAACGAACCGGCTTCACAACAATATATGGCTCAGAAACTGGGAATTCCGGTAGAACGTATCAAAGAAAAAGTAGATGCTCTGCACGAATTCAACCCGATGCTGGGTCATCGTGGCTGCCGTTTGGGAGTTACCTATCCGGAAATCACCGAAATGCAGGCCCGTGCGATCATCGAAGCTGCTTGTAACCTGAAACTGCGTGGTCTGGATCCTCGTCCGGAAATTATGGTTCCTTTGGTAGGTACTGTGAAAGAACTGAAACAGCAGGCTGAAATCATCAACCGTGTTGCAGCTATGGTATTCGAAGAAAAAGGCGTTAAAGTAGATTACAAAGTAGGTACGATGATCGAAATCCCGCGTGCCGCTATCACCGCAGATCAAATCGCCGAAGTAGCCGAATTCTTCTCATTCGGTACCAACGACCTGACTCAGATGACCTTCGGTTACTCCCGTGACGACGCCGGTAAATTCTTACCGGAATACATCAGGAAAGGTATCCTGAAAACCGATCCGTTCGCTGTATTGGATCAGGAAGGTGTAGGCCGTCTGGTTGAAATGGGTGTGAAACTGGGTCGTAAGACTAATGCAGACCTGAAAGTAGGTATCTGTGGAGAACACGGTGGAGAACCTTCATCCGTCATCTTCTGCGACTCAGTAGGTATGAACTATGTCAGCTGTTCACCGTTCCGCGTGCCCATCGCCCGCGTAGCTGCTGCACAGGCTGCTATTATGCATGCAGGTAAGTAATAAGAATTTATTACAAGCTTAAATATCAAGGACTTCTCAATACTGAGAAGTCCTTTTTTAATAATGATAAAGAATAATCCTCAATAAGTATTCTGTTGAATTTGACCCCGGCTCAGATAAATCTCATTACTGTTTATAGGTTCGGCAAACCGACGATCTTTTAATTCCAACCGATACTCTATCGGCTGGGATTCTTTATTTACAATCAAACCGTCATGTGAATAGAATATACGTTTCAGGTTCACATCATCCAAAGTCGTTTCGTTGTAATTCAACCGCCGGATATCGAACCACCTCAGTCCCCAGGTCAGCTCCCGTACTCTCTCTTCCAGAATTTTCGCAATAGCTTCTTCCTTTGTCGCTGCCGACAACTTAACCTCCGGTCCGGGTGCAATCCTTTTAGCCCGCAATATATTCACCGTTTCCATGGCTTGCTGAAACTTTCCCTGACGAGCCAGGCATTCCGCTTTCGTAAGTATCATTTCCTGTACCGTAGTTCCATAAGGTATACTGGTTCTGAAATAAACATATCCGGGATAAGTATATTTGATATTATGCCTCCATGAAAAATTCTCACACATCAAATATTTATACCGCAAATCATTTTCCTTATCATACAATTTCAACATTTCCCGGCTAGGGCAGAAATAGGCACAGGAAGCAGAAAGGAAATACTGATAATAAAACTCCGCCCACTCTAATTTTACAGAAGGATCGTAAATGGCTTCCCACCACAGATAAGGTACTTGTAGTGGTCCCTGACTGGAGTTCTGTTCATTACCATAATACATTTCCGTACTATAATCCACCAGACGGGCATCTGCCTGAAGAGCCAAATCTGCATATTTCAATGCCTGATCGTAATCATGGCAGAAAAGATAAAAGCGGGCCAGAAAACTATGAACGGCAGGAATACTTACCCGCCACCTCCGATTAACATTATCGACCGTAATTTTGAGTGCTTCTTTCAAATCTTCCTCGACAAAACGATAAGATTCCTCCAGATTCATCCGGACCAACGACTGCTCGAAACTGGTGGATGTCTTATGAGGTATTCCCGGTTCTTTCATATTTTCCGGGCTATAGGGAAGACAATAAGTATTCAGCAATTCCCAATTCTGAAAAGCACGGATAAAATGAGCTTCAGCCTTCAAATCAGCCTTCAAGGCCTCATCTCCTGTCACCCAACTCAAATTTTCCAATACCGTATTTGCCGTAAAAATATTTTTATAAGCACTACTCCAGGTTCCGGAACCCGATAAATCGGCCACCTCCTGATTCATCCACAGATAATAAGCGATACCATGCTGATAAAACGGAGCTCCGTTATTGGTTTTATCGTACAAATCCGTTGAAATTTCCGTAATATCCGGACTTAACACCAGGCTGGTATTGCCGGTTGTCGTATTGATTGCAGCCAACAAAGCATCCAGATGTTCCACTTTCGACAGCTCGATATTTGTCTTTTTCGAAGGAGCTATATCCAAAAAGCTGTCACAAGCAGCTCCGACCAACATCCATACCAGAAGGCATAAAATCATTCTCATTTTTCCTCCTGCAATTTTTATATATCTTTCCATATCCTTTTTTTAAAAATTAAATTTTACCCCAACAATAAAAGAACGCTCCGGTTTGACCGTACCCTCCGGAAATTCCGGATCATTTTTATATTTATTCGCTGTAATCAAACCCAGATTATTGATCTGTCCATAAACGGCAGCGGTCCGGAAACCTATTTTCTGTAACCATACCTCCGGGATATGCCAGGTCAGATTCAATTCCTGAAAACGAATATGATTGGCATTGTGGTACAGATAATTCATCGCATCCGTATAATAACTATCGTAATACATTTGATTGGAGTCTTCGGTATCCGTCAGCAAAGGAGGCATAGCCTTATCCCCGTCCAATAATTTACTTACATCTTTATGTACCCAGATTTTCGAAGTTCCGGTCGTTCCCATCGTCGGATAATTGAAAGAAGAACGTTTGAATTTATGACCGAATTTTCCGGTAACAATCAAAGAAAGATCGAAATTATAAACCTTAAAACCGGTAGTCAGCCCCATAATATGGGGAGCCACCTTTACGCCCTGTGACCTGAGCCAGCCGGTTGCATCCGAAGTATTGTCGTAAACGGTGTTCATCGGCCTCAAACCGTCAGGGCTACTCCCTTCCTCCACACAAGGGATACCGTCCTTATTTACCCCGGCATAATGCCAGGCATATATCGTACTGGCATTTTCCCCCTCTTTAAAGTCACCCCTCAAATAAGTCTTTGCACTATTATCGGTAACAAATAATCTTTCTATCCGGTTCAAATTATAAGCATAGTTGACATTACCATACCATTGGATATCTTTTCCTATAATATCGAGCTGGCTTCCTACTTCCAGTTCGATCCCACTGTTCAGCATTTCCGCATTATTCAACTTTTGACTGGTTGTCCCGTTGGCCGAAGAAATAGAAATCGTCGCGATCAGATCTTTACTGTACTTCCGGTAATAATCCAGTTTTCCGGCCAGTTTACCTCCCCAGAAAGAATAATCGATTCCGATATCTACACTCCCGACCTTTTCCCAGCGAAGTTCGGGATTTCCAAAACTCGCAATACTACCGGTAATCTCATGTTTATAAACATTCTCAACCGAACCGATACTCACCAAAGGTTTAAACGAGGTAGAAGTGTCTACATTTCCATTGTACCCATAGGTCAAACGCAGACGCAGCCAATCGATAAACAAATAATCGCTCATAAAACTTTCCTGTCCCAGATTCCACATTCCTCCCACAGACCAAAAAGGAGCATAACGATATTTAGGATCGTCCGTAATAAAATTCGACGCATCTGTCCGGACGCTCCCACTGATCGTGTATTTATTATCGAAAGTATAAGCGGCATTGCCATATAGAGAAAAGAAACGATCGGTGTTAAATGTAAAGGTACTTGCATAATCATCGACTGTAATCGTATTCCCGAAGAGGTCTTTTATCGCCAGCTTACCGGTTCCGTTAGGGAAAAGTTTGGAAGTCAGCGTCTCGTCATTGTAGCCGTATACCCGGGGAGAGGTATAGGAAGTTGTCCGGCGATGCCGCAATTCGGTTCCTAACACAACATTAAAATCATGTCTCCTGAAAGTCCGGTTAAAATTTACCTGATTCCTAAAAGTATACCCTTGCATTTCCGAAGTGTATTGGTCCAGAAACTGCCCTGTCGGATAGGCCGATTTCCCGACGACTCCTGTTGCATCGTTATATTCGGTATAATAATTCACCGGATTTTTGACTACCCAGGAATCCTCTTTGTAAAGATCCCGCCTTTTGGAATTAAAAATCTCATATTGTAACGAAGAGGAGAAATTCAAGCCTTCCCATAATTTCAGGGTCAGTGCAGCCTGGAAACGGGCCTTGATGTCCTTAGTCGAACGGTCACGGCTTCTGATTTCCTGTAAAGGATTATAAAACCAGTCGGAATAAGGAAAGCCATTACCGACCAACCGCTCCATGGCCGGCAGGTAATAGTCGCGGACAATATGTGTATAAGAACCGTCCCGGTTTGTCAGGTGTTCATAAGGAGAAAGATCGCTTATCGCGATATCGTTTTCATCGGATGCATAGAGGACGGCTCCGTTATTCTGCTTTTTCACATATTGGAACATTCCGGAAATATCTAATTTCAGCCACTTGCAAATATCGCTGTTCATCCGCATATTGAGCATATATTTTTCATCCTGTGTACCAATATAATGGGTTTTGTCTTTTTCATACAATAACGACGTCATGACACCGACTCTTTCTCCTCCTCCGGATACGGATAAATTGTATTGCTGCAAAAAAGGATTTCTCAACAAATGTTTATAAACGTCATCCTTATAATCCGTCTCCTGCAATTCCTGTAAACGGAGCCTTTTCGTGTCTTCGGAAATATTTCCCAGCCGGGCTTCATTCAAAGCGATTTGTGCTAAGGTATAGCATTTTCCGGCCACATCATCTTCTGAGAAAATCCCTTCATTCAAAGCAACCCCATATTTTCCGAAAATCATTTCTTCGTAGCGGATCTGATCTGCAGAAGCGGCAGTAGGATTGGCATAATCCAAATCTATTTTCTGCCGGAAGCGCAAAAAAGTATTAAAGGCGACATTCAGTTTATCTCCTTTGGCCGCTTTGCGGGTAGTGACCACAATCACGCCGTTACCGGATCTGGCTCCCCAAATTGAAGCAGCTGCAGCATCTTTTAGTATAGAAACGCTTTCCACGTCATTCGGATTAATCGTTTCGAATCCTCCTTCCACAGGGAAACCGTCCACGACAATCAGCGGTTGAGCGTTGGCATTCAAGCTCGAGCGTCCCCGGATTTCCAGACTGGCTTTTCCATCTTCTGTCAGAGTAGCCTGAACGCCTGCTGTAGTTCCGATCAGCCGGGATGAT
>OBAQ01001199.1_pt1 | contig 18859 bp, 9 predicted proteins | sample 1517821 | NCBI WGS metagenome assembly OBAQ01 (sample SAMN04571705, study PRJEB22368) | human gut metagenome | biome: human gut; material: stool | host: Homo sapiens | place: Luxembourg | collected 2012-09-27
CGGCAACGGCCGCCACGGCTTCCGACGCCGGGGAGCAGACACGGGCGATTGAAACGCAGGACGCCGCTGCACAGCCGGAAAGCGAGATCAATGTTACGGCATCGACGGTCGAAAATCAGGACGCGGAGTTTGAAAAGCTGATAAAAGGCGATTACAAGGACGCGTTCAGCCGCCGAGTACAGAACATTATCAACGGCAGATTCAAGGAAACGCACACGCTTCAGGAGCAGCTGCAGAAGAGTACGCCGGTCTTTGAGATCCTCGCGCAGAAGTACGGGATAAAAGCGGACGACATTGACGGCATAGTCAGAGCTTTGGAAAATGATGATGAATCATACAGAGAAGAGGCTATGGAAAAGGGCATAACGGTCGAACAGCTCAAGGAGATGAAGAAGCTCGAACGCGAGGTTGAACAGCTCAGACGGAACGAGTCTCGTCGCGACGAGCAGGACAGAATCAACCGGGACATTACCAACTGGAAGAACCAAGCGGAAAGTCTCAAGGAAATCTATCCGAATTTCAATCTCGACACGGAGATAGAAGATCCTCAGTTCTTCAGCCTGCTCAGAAATAATGTCGACGTCAGAACGGCTTATGAAGTTATCCACCGAGATGAGATACTCGGGGGCGCGATGCAGTACGCGGCGCAGACTGCGGCCAAGAGAGTTGCCGATTCTGTTGCGGCGAACAGCAAACGTCCGGTTGAAAATGGGGTCACTTCGCAGGGCGCGGTCAATTCCCAGGCAGATGTCAACAAAATGACAAAGGCTCAGCGTGAAGAAATAGAGCGCAGAGTCGCAAGGGGAGAAAGAATTACTTTCTGATCTCCTTGCATAAAGAAAAGGAGAATAGAAAATGAAGAAAATCAAGGCAATAATCAATCATGTCATTTTTGACCTGCAGCTGTTTGCAACGGTCATAAATGCCACCACTTCGGCGGCAAGCGGCAACAATCTGTCCGCCGAGATGAAAACCTACTACGAGAAGAGGCTGCTTGACAACGCAGAGCCTAAGCTCGTACACAACCAGTTCGGAGACAAGTATCCCATTCCCAAGGGCTCCGGCAAGACTATCGAAATGCGTAAGTATTCGCCGCTTGCAAAAGCTACCACGGCACTGACGGAAGGCGTTACTCCCGACGGACAGGCACTCAATGTGAGCACGATAACCGTGACTGTCAAGCAGTACGGCCGCTGGATTCAGCTTTCGGACATGCTCGATCTGACGGCTATCGACAACAACGTGCTGCAGGCAACTAAGTTGCTTGGCTCCCAAGCGGGACGCTCGCTGGACTCCGTTATCCGCGAGGAGCTTGTCGGCGGCACAAACGTTATTTACGCGCCTAAGATTGCAAGCGGCGCAGAAACGGCCGTAACGAGCAGAGCGGATCTCGACGCGACGGCAAAGATCAATGTTGACCTCATATTCCGCGCGGCGGCTCAGCTGGAGAGCATGAATGCAGACCCGATTGGGGATTCGTTCGTGGGTATTATCCATCCGTATGTAGCATATGACCTTATGCGCTGCGAGGAGTGGATTGATGTACATAAGTATGCTAAGCCCGACGATATCTACAACGGCGAGATAGGCAAAATCGGTAATGTCCGATTTGTCAAATCCACCGAAGCTAAGATATGGACCGGCACCGGCTGCCCGTCCGGTCTGGCGGTTTTCGCCACGCTTATCCTCGGCGCTCACGCTTACGGTCTGACGGAGATCGAGGGCGGCGGTCTGCAGCATATCGTCAAGCAACTCGGCTATGGCGACGATCCGCTCAATCAGCGTTCGTCCTGCGGCTGGAAAGCGACCGAGGCCGCAAAGCGCCTGGTTGAGGAGTACATGGTGCGTATCGAGTCCTGCTCCGCGTATTCGGCCACTGCGAAAGCTAACTGATAAAAGCTCAGAGGGCATTTTGCTCTCTGAGCCCGAAAGGAGATATTTATGGCAAGAACAAAAACTGCAACACCCGAGGAGAACGCAATCCTCGAAGAGACGGCTGCACCCGAGGAGAACGCAATCCTCGAAGAGACGGCTGCACCCGAGGAGAACGCAACCCCCGAAGAGACCACAACCACCGAAGAGGCTGCTGCGCCCGAGGAGCAGAAAGAACCCACGGAGAAAATCTTTCTCTTTAAGGACGACGGTGCATACAAAGATGATCTGTTTGTTTCGGTCAACGGCAGGAATTTTCAGATCCAGCGTGGCGTAGAAGTCGAAGTGCCCGCCTGCGTCGCAGAGGTTATACGCAATTCCGACAGACAGAAGCAGCTGGCGGAGCAGCGCCTTGAGAAGCTGGTAGAGCAGTATATCAAAGAGAGATAAGGACACACCGGGAGGGCGCATTTTGCGCCCTCTTTTACTTTCAGGAGGTTTATATGAAAATATGCGAAGCAATAAGACAGACCGATGAGCTAAAGCCCAATCAGTATTCGGACGAGCAGAAAATAAGATGGCTTTCCGAGCTTGACGGGAAGATAGTAAAAGAGCTGATAGACGCGAAGAGCGGGGAGAAATCAACGGTGTTTGAAGGCTATAATGAAGACACAGACACGAACACAGAACTGCTTGTGCCGGAGTCTTACAGCAACCTATATGTTCTTTGGCTGATGTCAAAAATTGACTTTTTCAACGCCGAATACGACCGATACAACAATTCGGCAATGGCTTTCAACGAGGCATACGAGGGCTACTGGGGATATTACAGCAGAACGCACGCGGCTCCGGCGGGCGGAATATTTATGAGGTGAACCGATGAGACTGCCTATTCTTAACACGGTCAGTAAAAACAGGGAAATGATGAGCGCGTTCGGAGGATATCACCATGACCTTGTTATAAGTGACAATGAATTTTACGACGAAGAGAATCTTTCGTCAGACAGCTATCCTGCCCTGACGCCGAGAGAGCAGCGGAAAAAAATTCGCGATTTCACACGCCTTGACGGCTTTTGCGTGAACAACGGTCTGTGTTGGGTGGACAATGGCAAAGTGTTCTACAACGGCGATCAGGTCAGCGGCGATGTCGAGAAAAGCCGCAAACAAATGCTGAGCATGGGTGCGTATGTCCTCATCTGGCCGGACAAAAAATATATCAACACCGAGAAAGTGAGCGAGGGCGTAGGCAGTTTGGAAAAATCGTTTACGACAACTGCGGCGGTATCATTTACGCTGACGCGAGTAACCGGAGATGATTATAACCCGACAGTCTCGGCCACGGCGCCGGAAGAGCCGACAAACGGCGACAGCTGGCTTGATACTTCCTCAAAGCCGCATACTCTCAAGATATATGCCGCAGCAACAAAGATGTGGAATGCGGTGGCGACGACATTCGTCAAAATCTCTTCGGCCGGAATAGGCGAAGGATTCTCGGAATATGACGGAGTGACTATAAGCGGCTGCAAGGACGAACAGTTCAACACAAACATGATACTCTATGCGGTCAGCAAGGATTACATAGTCGTGACCGGATTCATAGATGAAGTATCGAGTCAGCAGGAAGCGGTGACTGTAAAAAGAACCGTGCCGGATATGGACTTCGTGACCGAAAGCGAAAACCGCATCTGGGGATGTTCTTCCGATAAGCATGAGATATATTGCTGCAAAATAGGCGATCCATTTAACTGGAATTGTTTTCTCGGATTGGCGAGCGACAGTTACGCCGTGACAGTCGGAACGCACGGTAAGTTTACTGGCGCGTTTACGATGCGGGGATATATCCTGTTTTTTAAGGAAGACTGCGTCCACAAGGTCTACGGCTCGAAGCCCTCAAATTTTCAGGTTACGAACGAATCTATAAGGGGCGTCCAAAACGGCAGTGAGCGAAGCCTCGCACTGTGCAACGAAACACTATACTACAAGAGCCGCAACGGTATATGCGCCTATGACGGCGGAACCCCGGTCAATGTTTCCGAGGCGTTCGGTGCAAACGCATATAGAAATGCCGTAGCGGGAGCAATCGACAACAAATATTATGTGTCGATGTCGGACGAGAACGGCAAATACAGCCTGTTCACATACGATGAGCGCACAAAAATATGGCATAGGGAGAGCGGGCTGAAAATCGATGCTTTCGCGCCGCTGGACGGGGAATTGTATTTCACGGTTGGAAACAGCCTGTGGACGATGCACGGCACAACGCGATACAGCGTAACAGATCAGACGTATGACGAAAAGCCGGTTGAATGGATGGCCGAAAGCGGACCTATTGGAGTGACAAGCCCCGATAATAAATATATTTCAAAACTGCAGTTTCGCCTGAGCGTCGAACGCGGGGCGCAGTTCCGGGTGCAGATCCAGTATGACTCTATGGGCGATTACGAGGAAGTGCTGCACATCGATGCTGTAAACAATCGCACAATCACTATTCCGATTATAGTCAGGCGCTGCGACCACATGAAAATCCGAATGCGGGGCAGGGGCAAGTTCATCTTGTACAGCATCGCAAAGGTAACGGAACAAGGGAGTGAAATCTGATGCCGACGCTAAATCTGAATCTGCCGACGAATCTTGGCGGAGATCAGAAAACTCAAAGCTATCTCTATCAACTTAACGAACAGCTTCGGTATATTCTCAACAATCTTGACGGAGACAATTTTTCGCCGACTTATCTGAAAACGGTGGAGCAGACGCGGTCAATGGCGGAGCTGGCGAGCGGCGCCGTTGAGCAATTAGAAGCGGGCAGAAAGATTGATTATAACGAGCTCAACGATAAAATCATAGCGCAGGCGGAAGAGATAAATCAGACATTTCACACCGAGATAGAGCAGAACAATGACAACATAATGACAACGGTGCGCGAAGAGCTTAGCGCGAAGGCGTCAATTGCAGAGCTTAATGCAACACTCGAGTCCTATGTTACACAGACTTCAAGGGAAATTCAGCTGAATTTCGACCAGAATTATCTCTATACAACAGAGGTTGACGGCAGACTCGAAGAGTTTCAGGAGCTAATAAGAACATATTTCCGCTTCACGGCGGAGGGAATGGAGCTCGGCAAGGCGGACAGTCCGTTCAAATCTATGCTGACAAATGAAAAATTAAGCTTCACACAGAACGGCACGGAGATAGCCTATATCTCCAACCGCTGCCTTTATGTTACGGATGTCGAAGTTCTTAACCGACTGAGGATAGGCAACTGGGAGTTCACGCCCAGGAGTAATGGCAATCTTAGCTTTATATGGAGGGAATAGACAATGGCAATAACAACAATCAAAACATATCCGAAGAATATCACCGTAGGTGTCAGCAAAATAAATGGTCTTGGTAATATTCTGATTGAAGTCGAGGATGCGAATGACGGGAAGTCATACACCCATAAGATGTATTTCACCTGCGGCAATTACAGCTACGAGAGCGGGTATTTTTCAACAAACAATGCAGTTATGACGGCATATGAGTTCCCACTCGAATGGGCTAATGCCATTACGAGCGGAAGCAGCAGAACCGGCACGCTGAAGATTGAAACATACAAGAAGTTAGGAATGATCCCGACGACGCTCGTTGAGACGAACACAAAGACTGTTACTTTTTCGGTTCCGGACGATGTAAAACCCACAATGCCGGAACTGACAATAGAGCGCATAGACGGCAGCGTTCCGACCGAATGGGGAATATATGTGCAGGACTATTCAAAATGCAGGATTACTGCCGCTGCACAGGGGGCATACAGCTCAACGATAAAGAACTATCGGTTTGCCGTGAACGGTGCAGTTCTGTCAAATCAGACCGGCGGAGTTTATACCTACACTTGCTATCTGTCGGGTGATCTGAACTTTACGGTCACGGCGACAGACAGCAGAGGCAGAACAGTCAGTCAGACGGCGAGCATATCGGTTGAAAAGTATGACAGTCCGATGATAAATGAGGTAACATGCTTCAGATGCACGCAGGACGGCACGGAAAACGACAAGGGCACATATGCGGCCGGAAAGGTAAACTATAGCTTCTCGGCGTTGTCAGGCAAGAATATAGCGGTTTGCAAAGCAAGCTACAAGACAGATACGATGGATGCCTGGTCTGATGAGACGGCGATGAGCAATGATGTGCAGGCGATCCTCTTTGACGGTCTCAGTGAGAATGTCTCGTATAAGATAAAATTCAAAGTTACCGATAGCCTTGCTTCCGCGGAATATGTTTATGAGCTTTCGACGAGCTTCGTGCTGATGGACTTCCTGCGCGGCGGCAAAGGAATAGCTTTCGGCAAGGTTGCGGAACTCGCCAATACGATGGACGTCAACATGCTGCTGCTCCTCAGAAAGGGACTGCAGGCAGGAGAACAAACTTTTCCGCTGAAAGACACAGGCTGGCAGGAGTTGGAGCTTACGGACGGAATAACTCCGGGCGCGAATGGACTGACACCCAAAGGACGCAGACTCGGAAACTCGGTCAATATCGTCGGAGATGTACAGGGGATAACGGCGGGCGGAAAAACCATATGCACGTTGCCTGAGGATATGCACCCGCAGTGCAGGATATTTACAATCTGTGCGGCGAACGATACCAACCTTGTTCGGTGGTCGGTATTTCCGGATGGAAGAGTGGTGCTTGACTGGTGTTTCAATCTTGAAGCGAAAGCCTATAAATACAATCTGACTTCATATACGCTGAACATAAATTATCTGATCTGAGGAGGTAAAAGCAAATGGCATACACGACAAAAGGCCTTGAAAAGCAGAAAAAGCAGCAGGGCATATCAAAGGACAAACTGTCATACGCCGTGGCGCAGGGCGGAAATGCGGCGGCGCTCGCCGGTGGAATGGCAAAGCAGGGAATAAACGCCGCGAAGCAAGTCGGATACGGTATAGGCACGATAAAAACGCTGCTCAACAAGCCGAAGGACTATGAGGAATCCGACGAAGTTAAGCAGGCGCAGGAGAATCTGAAGAACCATTACAACTCAAAGCCCGGGGACTATCAGAGCAACTATGCAGACCAGATACAGGGGCTTTTGAAAGACTATGAAAACACCAAGGATTTTCAGTATGATTTCAATGCCGATCCGCTCTATCAGCAGTATAAGGATCAGTATATTCAGCAGGGCAAGATGGCGATGCAGGACACTATGGGGAATGCCGCGGCGCTCACCGGCGGTTACGGCAGTTCTTATGCTTCGACTGCCGGAAACCAGGCATACCAGTCAAGCCTCAACGATTTGAACAATGTCATTCCGTCACTGTATGACCGGGCATATAGCAAATATCGTGACGACAAGAGCGATAAATTACAGCATATGCAGGTCCTGCAGAACCTCGACGATTCAGACTATAAAAAATATCAGGACACGCTGAGCGACTACTATAACACACTCAATTATCTACAGAGCCAGTCACAGTATCTCTCGGAAAGTGATTACAACCGTTACCTCAATCAGCTTGCGCAGTGGCAGTATGAGCTTGAATATTATACAGGACGCGCAGACGCCGCACAGCAGCAGTCGAATTGGCAGAGCGAGCAGAACCGCCAGTATATGCAGGACTATGTCAATCAGCGCAACTGGCAGAATCAGTTTGATTATCAGAAGGAGCAGGACGCCCTTGCACAGAACAACTGGCAGCAGCAGTTTGATTACGGCAAGCAGCAGGATGCGCTTGCACAGAACAACTGGCAGCAGCAGTTTGATTACGGCAAGCAGCAGGACGCGCTTGCGCAGAGCAACTGGCAGAAACAGTTTGACTACGGCAAGCAGCAGGACTCAAGGGATTATAATCTCAAAAAACAGCAGTTTGAGCATGACAAATATATGGACTCTCTCAAGGCTCAGAGCTATTCAACCTCTTCGTCGTCTTCGTCAGGCAGGAGCGGGTCAAGCGGTTCTTCGACCGGGAGCAGCGGAAAACAGACTGCTACAAAATCAAAGGCAGCCAGTGAGTTTATAGGTGCACAGCCGACTCGGTACGAGTTTGGTGTAAGACCGGCACTGAAAAACCAATACGGAAGCTACGAGAATTATATAAAAACGAAGATGAGCCAGAACAAGAACCTGACCGACGAGGATATTTATATACTCAGTCAGCATTACGGACTTTCATAAGCGGAGGATAAAATGGAAACAATTGACGACAGAATAAAGCGTGTAAATTCGAAATACGAGGCTCCTGAGTCAATAGACGAAAGAATCAAAAGAGCAAATGATAAATATCAGTGGGATTCGAGCGACAAGGAAATGCATGACTGGTTTGAATCAACCGGTCGTACCACCAGAAGCGCAAACAGCAGGCTGCAAAACAGTTCATATGCGAATTGGAAACGCGACAGCGAAAATACAAAGAGCGCGGTAAACAATGATCTTGAAAAGGCGGACAGAATCAAATCCTATCTCGACTCGCAGCGTGAGCAGTTGGGGGAAGAACGCTACAACACATTCATGGCACGGTACGAGGAATACAAGAATGCTCTGCAGCAGACTTCGCAGAATCTGCAGAAGGAGTCCGACTATTACTCCGATACGCGTAATTCCGGCGTTATGGACACCATGACCGAGGATGATATGAAAGGACGTCTTGACGATATCAAGAACGAGAAAAAGAAGAACCGCAGTGAATCATTCAAAAATCGGGTTTGGGCGTTCCTTAGCACGATGCAAGGAAATACAGCGGATTATGAAAAGTACACTGAAGAAGCCAAGGCGGCAAAAAACAAGCTCAATAATCTGAAGAGTGAGTCCGCTGCATTGGAGTCGGAGATATACAACAGGGATATATCCGAAAAACTCAGCCAGTTCGACGAAGCGACGCTCAAGGAAATACAATCTATTCCCGAGCTCAAGGACAGAATAAAGCTCGAAGAGTCAGTCGGCACGAGCGGAAACAACAAGAATGTCTATGAATATAATCAGAGACTCAAGGAAATAGAGGATAAGGTTCGTGCAAAGGGAATGAATCCCGATGAGCTTGAGAATTATTTTGCGTATGAGTATAACCGCCGCAAGAATGAGCAGGTACAAGATGCGGTTCGTGACTTCAGTGCAGACCATCAGGTGATTGCCAGCGCACTGAGTGTGCCGGTGAATTTAACAAGCAGTGGAGCGGGATATCTTGACGCTGCCGCTCAGCAGGTCGGAAGAAAGCTTACCGGCAGTTATGCGCCTGTAGACTATAACAGAGACGCCGGAATAGCAAGTCAGTTAAGCGATACGGCACGCGGAGCGGTTATGGATGAACATGACTGGAAGCTTGGCGACCAGGATGCCTTTGACTTCTTATACGGAACAGGAATGTCCGCGCTCGATTCGGCTGCATCTGCAGCCGCGGGCAATCTTGTCGGCGGAGCACTTGCGAATACCGGGGCGGGAATAAAAGCAGCGGGGAAAGTTGCCGAAGCTGTCGGCGGCGGAATACTCGGTCTTTCTGCTGCGAACTCAACAATGCGTGATATAAAAGCTCGCGGCGGCAACGACGACCAAGCGGTTATCGGCGGAGCTGTTTCCGGCATATTTGAAGGTCTCTTCGAAAAAGTTTCGATAGGTAATTTCAACAAGCTCAAAGAGGTTGACCCGAGAAGTATGCGCGATGTCGCGATGAACATACTCAACTCAACCGGGGTAAACTTTTCGGAAGAAGCCGCGACGGAAATAGCAAACATAGCCTATGATACCATAGCAAACGGCGATATTTCCAATTATAAGCTCATGATAGCTGCATATGAGAAGCAGGGATTGAGCGAGGCTGAAGCAAAGAAAAAGGTTGCCGGAGATCTTGCACTGCAAGTCGTCGAAGCGGGAGCGGGCGGAGCACTTATGGGCGCCGGCTTTGGTGTAGTGGGTTCCGGGCTTGGATATCTCAACCACAGAAAACAGGGTACGAACATCACGGGAAAGACGGTTGCAGGTTTTGCAGGCGGAGAGCAGACGCAGATTGCACAGCGGCTTGAAAGCCTCGGTGAGAACACGCAGGACGCAGTCAGATTGTCCGCTGTGGTGCAGAAACAGGCTGAGGGTGATAAACTTACCCGCGCAGAAAAACGGCTTTTCCGGGGCTCTGAGAACGCTCAGAACGTGGCTGCTGAAATAAAAAACGGCACATCAGATGCCGCGGAAGACTCTCAGCTGTCGTTAAAGAAGGACATAGAGACAATAAAGCAGGAATATAAAAAGGCGGTAAATCCGAAGATCGTTGACTTTGTAGAGCGAGTTCGCAACCTTAAAGATAAAAATGTTGCAGGTAAGATTAAAATAGAACTTAGCTCTGTAAATGAGCGCGAGGTGCAAGATATAAAAAAACTCACCGGTATAGATACCAGTGAGTATAAGCGCGATATGGACGGAAACACGGTTATCCATGTAGAAAACCGCCACGGGGAGAATGGAGCAGCAGACCGCTCAATGTCTGATGTTAACGATCTGGCGAGAATAGAATATGTTCTCGAAAATTATGATGATATTGAATCGGCAAAAGACGACAAGGGCCGTTATAGAGATTATGATAATAAACTATCAAAGTCAGTTGTTTACAGTAAACGAATAAACGGAAATTATTATGTTGTCGAAGCTGTGCCTGACTCAAAAGCAAAAACTTTACATGTTGTGAGCGCATATAAAACAAAAGCAGAAGGGGTCTCGCAAGTACTGAACATGTCCGAAGACCTGCAGTCTACGTCCAAGACGCCTCATGCGCTCGCCCCTTCCGATAACAATATATCACAGAAGAAAAGTTATGTCAACGCTGTTCCGGCAACGATTGACGGACAGAGCGTAACAATCAACGGCATAGACCGCATTGAAAATGACGGAAACCGGGCGCAGATGTATGTCAGAACGCAGGACGGAGACAGCGTTGCGCTGAGCGATGTGCGGTTTGACAGCCGCGAGACCGAAGCTCTTTACAATGTCGCACAGGGCTTTGACAGCACCGACACGGCACGGGCCTTTATTTCAGGATATAAGCAGGGCGATTCGGCAAGCGAATATATGAATGCGTTTCTTGACTTCCGCCGCGCCGGTCAGCTCGGGCAGGACTTTGACAGCGTTTTGCAGTCGAATGCAAACAAATACGCAGGGCTTGAGGAAAGTCAGCTCAGACAGGCATATTATGCCGGCGTTAATGAAAAAAATAATGCGCCGAAGCATTACAGCGCGAAAGAGGAAAAGAGGGCAGAAAAGAACGGCGGTCTGCTGAGAAACTATACAAAAAAGCTCAACGCGGAGCAGGCGGGCTCGGTATATGTTCTTGAGGCTCTTGCAAAAAAATACGGCTTTGTCGTTGAAGTGTGCGATACGCTTGCAGACGGAATGGCGAACGGTGAGTACGATCCCAAGACCGGCAGAATAAAAATCGCGCTCGACGCTGAGGAAAACGCTTATCTCAGAACCGCCGGACATGAACTGTATCATTATATCGAGGACTGGAACTCAACGGCCGCAGGCGAGCTGCGCGAATATGTCATAGGCAAGCTCAAAGAAAGCGAAAACTATGACTATGAGGGTAGAGTGAAGGAGCTTGAAAAGCTCTATGAGGGTTATGGACAGGAGGACATAGAGGCGGAAATCGTTGCCGAGTGCATGTTTGATGTGTTTGATGAGCAGACCATAAAGGAGCTTGTCGGAGAGAACCGCAGTCTGGCGGTGAAGATTCAAAGCTGGATACAGGGCTTTATCGAGAGCATAAATGAAATTCTTAAAAATCTCGGGCTTACGAGCCCGGAAATAAGAGCCCTTGAGGGAGATGAGGAGGCACTTGAAACCATCAGCGACCTGTTTAAGTCTGCGCTGGAGCAGACGAGGGAGAACAAATCGCAAGGAAAAACAACCGACATGGCGGACGAAAAGAAAAAATACAGCATAGGTAAAACTACAAAGAATAAGTCGGTTGTTGTGATTGCAGATGATATTCTGAAAGGTGTAGATAAGTCTGACTGGGTTGCGAAAGTTAAGGATGTTATCAGAACTAAATTTTCTGATGGAATACCTGTTGAGGGTAAGCTGATTAAGGTGAACAAGATAACCAGAAACGAGTACACCAATTCAAAAAACACTCAACACTACCAAAGAAAAGATGCCGTGATTTATAAAGATAAATTCAAGGCATCAAGTAATCTTAATGAAATTGTATTAGCATCGACTAATTACGTTAATGAGGATTTAAAGCATCAGAGAAAGGATAATTTTACCGAGTTTGCGAGGGGCGATGTGCTCGTTAGAGTGGGAAAAAACGATTATTCTGCAAAGGTTATTGTAGGCTTTACATCGGGAAAGGAAATGGTACTGTACGATATTGTTGATTTCACACCAACAAAGTTTGAATTAAAAAATGAGAATGCGTTTACCGAACAGCCGCTTAAAGTGCAACTCAGTAGACAACACGCATCCTCTGACACGAGAGTAACACAAAGTGAGCCAAGTGTCAATAGCAGTATATCCGAAAAAGCGCAGAATGATGCAAAAAAGTTTTCGCTCAAAGATACTACAAATGAATCCGATTCTCAGACAAAGAGTGAAGCTTTTAAGGAGTGGTTCGGGGACTGGGAAAACGAACCGGAATCTGCAAGCAAGGTCGTGAACGAGGACGGAACACCGAGGATAATTTATCATCAAACTGCGGCTGAGTTCAATGTGTTCAGCAATGCAAATCCGCTTGCCGGACGCAATGACAGTGAAACGCCGAACGGATTTTTTGCAAAGGACAATGATGCGGATATCGGGGTTGGCGGAAACAAACAGATGGCATTGTACGGTGACATGAAAAAGCCACTCCACTTCAAGGACCGTGCAGAAGCGAGTGCGTGGTACTCGGAGCATATAGACGGGTATAATGGACTCACAGAAAAGCTTAACAAACTCGACGAAGAATACCAGTCGAAATACGATGCTCAAGAAACGGCCAACGACGAATACTATGAGCAGAACTATGAAGCTTATGTTGCCGATGATGCGGAAGTCACTAAAAAAATCCTTGAAAATGAGGATAAGCTCGACGATATTCTTGAACAATGGAAAGATACTACCGACACTATACGAGGAGAACTTCGGGAGCTACTGGACAGTTATTTTATAGAAAATGACAGCGGCTACGACGGAATAATTCTCGATTTTGACGGCAGACGAAAAGGCGAAAATGTCAAGAGCTATATCTTCTTCAAAAATACTCAGCTTAAATCTGCAACAGACAATGTCGGTCTTTTTGACAGAAGAAATCCTGATATTCGTTATTCTCTCAAAAGCACTTCTGCAATAGAGGAGCAGAACAAGAAGCTCATGCAGGAGAACAAAGCTCTGCGCGAATACAAGCGAGAACTCGAGTGGCGCCTCGGAATAAACAGAAAAGAGCTTGATGAGCGGGCAATACGCAGGCTTTCGAAAAAAGTGCTCAAGGAATACAGCAGTAAGTATAATGCCGAAACGCTGACGCAAAACCTCAAAAATATCTTTGAAGCACTGGCAAATATGGACGACGGCATAACTTATGATGAAGTTATCGCGAGGACTGCGGAGGTTGCCAAGGCGGTGCTTGAAGAGAGCGCAGTGCTGAACACCGATATGTCCGAACAGTACAGTGCGCTGAGTGAATATGCCAAGGGCACGAAAATAAAACTCAGCGAGCAGCAGAAAAAAGAGATTGCCTACTATTACGGGAGCTATGATAAGTTCAGAAGGAAGAACTTCGGAAAGATAAGGCTTTCCGAGGAAGGCAGTACGCTTGATTCTCTTTGGGGCGAGATGTCCGAACTTTGGCCGGAGTTCTTTGAACCGGATACGCACGAGCTTGAGCAGGTGCAGACGCTCGTAAATGCACTCGAAACCATAAAACCGTTCTATGAAAATCCGTTCTACGACGGTTCTTTCGACATGGATATAGACACGGCGAGCTATGACCTTGCAATGCGCCTGTATGAAGAGTATTACGACATTCCGGAGCTCAAGACGCTGCGGCAGAAGATCGAGAAAGAATACCGCGACAGATACGACAAGCGCGTTGAAAAAATCAAGGAACAGGAAGCTGCTAAGCGACATAAGCTTTCTGAGGAACTCATAAAGCAAAAGGCGCTCTATGAACAACGCACATTCGAGGATCGCCGCGAATGGCTGCGTAAAGATGCTATGGCAAAGAGCAAACGGAGCATTGAGAGAACTGCGAAGACTCTTAACAGGTTCCTGCAGAATCCGAACAAGACTCAGCATGTGCCGGAAGCTCTGCGTTCGGCTCTCGGAGAGTTCATGGTATCTCTTGATGTCTACGGGAACAGTCAGTCAAAAGATGCGTTTGAGTGGCGCAAATCAATGTCGGAGCTGCAGGGAGAATTGCGCAAAATGCAGCAGGGAAATGACCCTCAGTATCAGCAGTTCCTGGCAGACCTCGACCCGGATCTTATGCCGATGATGACAACGCTGCTTGAAGTGTATAAGGGCAGTTCCATAAATGATATGGATGCGCAGGGGCTTGCCGAGCTTGAAACTGTTATGCAGCAGATAAAGGGCGGAATAACGAGAGCCAACGAATTGCTTGCAAACAGCCGATATGGAACGGTTCAGGCAATTGCCGACGCGAGCGTGCGCGAAATGGACAAGCGCAAAAGTTACAAGGACAAGGTGAAACTCGGATATAAGCAGCTGAATGTAAATATGCTTGACTCGTTCAGCTTCTTCCATCAGCTCGGACCGGCAGCAGAGACCGTTTTCAAATCCATTCGTTCCGGTTTCGATGAGCGGGTGGAAATGATTGATAATGCGAGCGAATTTATGCAGTCGATAGTCAGCCAAAAAGACATACAGGATTGGGAACGCTCAAAGCATACCTTTAAGGTCGAAGGCGGAGAACTGACATTGACGGTCTCGCAGATGATGGAACTGTATAACCTCTCCAAACGAGAGCAGGCGCGGGATCATCTTCTTCTCGGCGGAATCCGTCCTCTGGACACTTCAAGGCAAGAGGCGAAAATGCGAATCAAGGAGCAGTTCGGTAAGGGCGAAGAAACATACGCTAAGGCTGTGCAGGTGACAGTGGAAGACCTTGGAAATATAATCGACTCTCTGACTCCGAAGCAGAAGCAGGTTGCAGAGAAAATGCAGGGCTTTTTGAGCGGAAATGTTGCTGATTGGGGCAACAAAGCGTCAATGACACTGTACGGCTACAGAAAGTTTACCGAAGAGCATTACTGGCCGATACAGGTCAACAAAAACTCCGTGCGGACGATGAACGCGGAGGACGGGGCGGTTCAGACTCAGAGCAATTTCTATAAGCTTGTCAACATCGGCGCGACAAAGAGCGTCCAGCGAAATGCAAGTAACGGACTGTTTATTAAGGGTGCTTTCGATACCTTTACAAAGCACATCACCGAAATGAGCGCATATTCGGCATATGCGGTGCCGATAACCGACGCGATGAAATGGTATAATGCCCTGAGCTTCGAGGAAAAGGACGACGGATATATAGCCATATCCGGCACAAAACAGTCTATTGAACGAGCTTTCGGCAATGACGGAAAGGCATATTTTGAAAAGTTTATACTGGATCTTAACGGCAGCTCGGACAGCAAAAATGCAGGTGGAGCGGGTGAGGAAGCACTGATACGCAACTTTAAGGTCGCCGCCGTCGGAGCAAACATCAGGGTCGCCATTCAGCAGCCTACGGCATATCTCAGAGCAGCGGCAGTAATGAACCCGAAATATTTGCTCAAAGGGCTTTTGTCAAAGCCGGCAAGTAAAGAAGCAATAGACAATTGCCCGATTGCAAAATGGAAAAGCTGGGGATTCTATGAGACGAGTATGGGCATAACGATGAAGCAGCTTATAACTGGACAGAAGACGGTCGTCGATAAGATCCGCGAAAAGTCTATGTGGTTGGCCGGAGTTGGTGATGAGCTGACATGGGGAACGCTGTGGAATGCCTGCAAGGCGGAAGTCAAGGATAAAACCGACCTTAAAGAGGGAACTGCAGAGTTCACGCAGGCAGTCTCAGACAGGCTCAGCGAGGTGGTTGATAAAACCCAGGTCGTTGATTCGCTTCTGCATCGAAGCCAGTTTATGCGCAGTACGAGCTCTTTCTCAAAAATACTCAGTGCCTTTAAGGCCGAGCCGACGAAGTCGTACAACATGCTCCGCAATGCATTGGTTGATTATAACAATGCTGATCCCGGCAGTAAAAAGGCAAAGGCGAAGAATATAGCGCGTATTGCCGCGGTACATATCGCGACAAGCATCTTGACTGCCGGAATAGCGTCGATAGCAGATGCGTTCCGCAACGATGATGATGAGAAGAAATGGCTTGAGCTTTATCTTGAAGCATTCGGAGGCAACACGCTTGACGGAATCAATCCGTTTTCAGCTGTGCCGTATGTCGGAGATATTCTCTCAATCTTGTCCGGATATTCTGCGAGCCGCATGGATATCGAGGGTATTGAAGAACTAATTCAGTCCTGCGAATCGTGGCAGAAAGTATTCAGCGGCGAGAAGAAAAATCCGGATATCTGGAAGCTGATGATGAGCAGTGCAAAGGGAATTTCAAAGGTCAGCGGTCTGCCGATAGCGAACACGATGCGCACTTTTGAAAGCTTGTATAATTTCTTCTCTCCTGACAACCTCGGCAGGGAAGCAAGCTCCACGGAATACAGAAAGTTATACAATTCGATTGCCGAGGGAAAATATCAGAGGCAGTACGATAAGCTTATCAAAAAGGGTTATACCGCGCAGCAGCTCGAGAACGGTGTTAAGAATAATCTGGTGAAGTCCGAACCTCGAATCGCGCAGGCTGCACAGGCGCGCGAAAGAGGAAACATCTCAGAATATAAAAAAATATATGAAGAGCTGGTTTCTGAAGGATATCCGTCAAACGCGGTCATAAAAGCAATCAATAACTATATGACAATGCAGACGGCTGCGGCGCAGGCAAAAAGCAACGGAGACGACAGCGCACTCAGCGGCAAGCTCGAAGCTTTGCTCGAGAGCGGGTACGATGAAGATGAAGTGGACAGGATGATAGATGAGATTGCCGCAGAGCTTGATCCCGAAGCAGAACAGGATAAAGCGGTCGAAGAGAAAAAACTTTATGAGTATAAAGACCTCCAAAAGGCACTTGAAAACTCTGATGTTTCGTCCGCAAAAGAGATAGTCGAATATCTGCGAGCAAACGGCAAAGAGGATAAGACAATCCGCCAGGCATTGACAAAAGACCTCAAATCTGAGTATCAGGAAATGTACAAAAGCAATGATACGGAGGGCATGCGCCGGACGCGCCAAATGCTCTATGAGTTGAACATAGGGTATGATGATAAGACATTTCAGCGTTGGATTAAAGACATGACAAAGTGACAGCGAGGCGGGGAGAAATACTTCCCGCCTTTTGCTATACTTAAATCAGAGGTGAACCGAATGGAACGTGTAGAGCACAGAATAAAGCTAAATCTTATGAAGACAGGACTGCAAGGTCAGGTGAATGTGAAAAAAGCAGACACAGACAGCAGAAAAGTTTGTATCTACTTATCCTATGCGGCGAAACCGTTTGACTTAAACGATGTTGTATCGGCTGTGCTGAGAGCGGAAAAGCCAGACGGTAAGGTAATGTTCAACAGCTGTACTGTGTGCGAGGATAGGCTGGAATATATTATCACAACTCAGACGATAGCTGCGACTGGGACTGTGACATGTGAAATTACCTTAACGAGCAATTCGGGTCAGATTCTCGTAACACCGCGCTTTGAGATTATAGTTGCAGATGTCATCTATTCTGACTCTGAGATTGAATCAACAAATGAATACACAGCGCTGGAAAAAGCTATAAAAAAGGCATCCGCGCTGAAAGACGGAACGACATTTACGCCCAGCGTCAGCGACGAAGGGGTTCTTTCATGGTCGAACTCGGACGGCAAGGACAATCCCGCGGCGGTTAATATAAAGGGACCGAAGGGTGATCCGGGAGCAAAGGGAGACAAAGGCAAGCCTGGTAAGGATGGGGCATCGGAACTTTTTATTGTTAATGTGCAGGCGCAAAGCGGGGCAGATGGATATACAATTACTTCCCACAATAAGACCTACGAGCAAATAGATGCAGCTTATAAGGCGGGCAAGCAAGTTTTGATTGCTTTCACGGTTACGAATGAGAATAACACATTTTTAATTCCTCTCGGGATTGCCACAGAAACCGATTATGAGTTCTTAGTTTTTGCCAATGCGGTCTTTTATGTATATGTCGATAACACAGATACGTGGGATTGCTATGTGGAACCACTTGAAGCAGACAGTATTAAAGCCAAGATATCTGCCGACAGCTCTGCACAATCATTAAGTTTACAGACAATTCTTAACAGTTTGGTTTATCCTGCGGTTGAGAAAGCCCACGAGCATAGTAATAAGTCCGTACTTGATGGTCTTTCCGACTCTAATGGAGTTCTTTATTATAATAACAAACCCATAATCGCTCAAAAAATCTCTGAGGGTCCATATATAACCCTTGCTGACAATACCGAGTACCGTCTTACAGATGTCACGACCTTAAAGCTAAGCTATCCGGTAGGTGATTTCGAATCTTGGATGCGCCTGAACTTCGCGGCGAGCGGCGATATAACGGTCACTCTGCCCGCGGGCACCGGATATATCGGCACTGCGCCGGATTTTAAAAACGGCGAAACATGGGAGCTGAGCTTTAAAGACAAAATTTTGGCGGCGCAGAAAGTCGGTGAGGGCACTTGAACAGGCGCAGATTTATATGGCAAGAGGCGCAAGCGCAGAGCGGACTGCCGGATGGCTATACCGCATTGGAATATATCCAATCGTCGGGCACTCAGTACATCGACACCGGGCGCAAGTTGACGCAGGATTCTGATATCACCATAGATTTCAGGATAGTCGGTGAAATAAACAGGGACGCGGGCATATTCGGGTCACGCCAGAGCGCGTTGAAAAATAATCTTACGCTGTTTCAAAACAAAAATCCGATTG
>OBAQ01001201.1_pt1 | contig 18851 bp, 15 predicted proteins | sample 1517821 | NCBI WGS metagenome assembly OBAQ01 (sample SAMN04571705, study PRJEB22368) | human gut metagenome | biome: human gut; material: stool | host: Homo sapiens | place: Luxembourg | collected 2012-09-27
GTAAACTAACTTAGGTATAACAAGCGAAGTTGTCAACTAAATCCAGTACAGTACATCCTGCTTTAGAAACTATAGTTTCCCGCCTTTGGAACTGGAGTTTCGAGCCTTTGGAACTAAAGTTTCAAGACGGGAAACCATCAGTTTCAACGCTTGAAACAAAATGTTTCCCGCCTTGAAACAAATAACGAGGTTATTGCTCTGACGAAGCTCTGACTATATCAGTACTGTAATGATTATAATATTATCTGTCGTCTTTTCTCATCATCTACTACAGCCATCATTCCCTCTACTTGTGCAAGAGCCAGCATACGTCCGTGGAAGGAATATCCCGGATTATAACCTTTATCTTCATCTCCCAGCATCATTCGTCCGTGGTCTACACGCATTGGTAATCCCGGATTCTCATTTTCGAAGATACGGATAAGATCAATCAGATGTCCTCTTCCCGTAAGATGGGAGCTTTCAATGAAGTTTCCACCTTGCATGGCAGCTGTGCTGCGCAGATGTACGAAATGAGTTCTTTTTGCAAATTTCTTAGCCAACTCACGTGTATCGTTATGTTCGTCTGCACTCAAAGAGCCTGCACAGAAAGTCAATCCATTATGAGGATTATCTACGGCATTCAGGAACCATTCAATATCATTTTCATTGGTAACGATACGTGGTAAACCTAATACCTGGAATGGAGGGTCATCCGGATGTACGCACATATTAACTCCATATTCTTCGCATACAGGCATGATTGCAGATAAGAAATAACGCATATTTTCACGCAAAGCATCCCGGTTTATATCTTTGTACAAAGCAAGTAACCGCTTGAAGATGGAAACCGGATTTTTATCTCCTTCTTTGATATTGCCATTAACAAAACCTTGAGTCTTGACAATGATCGTATCAATCAAAGCGTCTTTTTCTGCTTCTGTGATAACCTTATCCAACTCGGCAACTTTCTGAAGTTCTTCTTCAGTGTAATCTTTTTCAGCTCCTTCACGTTCCAAGATTCGGATATCGAAATAAGCAAAGCGAATACGGTCGTAATAAAGTGAACTGGTTCCGTCCGGCCAGGGGTGTTGCAAGTCTGTACGTATCCAGTCGATAACGGGCATGAAATTATAACACACTGTCTTTATGCCGCATTTACCCAAATTGGCAAGGCTTACTTTGTAGTTCTCAATCAACTGTTCACGTTCCGCTCCTGCGTATTTGATTGCTTCACATACAGGAAGACTTTCCACTACCGACCAACGTAAACCATAAGATTCGATGTATGATTTCAAATCGTTAATAGCTTCTACTGTCCATATTTCACCATTCGGTACATCATGCAGGGCAGTGACAATCCCTTCTACCCCTATTTGTCGGAGCATCGGCAAGGTTATCTTATCCTTTTTGCCGAACCATCTCCAAGTCTTTTCCATCATAGTCTTTCTCTTTATAACAGGCTATTATTTATTGCTTAAACTCCGCTGAATGCACTGAAACCACCATCAATAGGTAACATTGCTCCGGTTACGAAGCTAGCGGCTTCACTACACAGGAAATGCACTGCACCATTCAACTCTTTGATGTCACCGAAACGTTTCATTGGAGTTTTAGCCAATACTTTCTTGCTTCTATCTGTCAGTGTACCATCTGGGTTGATAAGCACACGACGATTTTGATCGCCGATGAAGAAACCCGGTGCAATAGCATTTACACGGATACCATCACCGTATTTAAGTGCCATTTCGCTTGCCAGCCATTGAGTGAAATTGGCTACGGCAGTTTTTGCAGCCGAATATCCCGGTACACGGGTGATAGCGCTGTATGCTGCCATTGAGGATACATTAATGATACATCCTTTGCCTTGTTTTGCCATTACTTTACCGAATATCATAGACGGATAGACTGTCCCATTCATATTCAGATTAGTCACTTTTTCCCAGCAAGAGATATCCATATCATAGAAGTGCTGATCTGGCTCAAGAGTAGCTCCCGGCATATTGCCACCGGCAATGTTCAATAGAATATCGATCTGTCCCCATTTGGCTACGACTTCTTCGGCTACTTTCTCCAGGCTGGCGATGTCAAGTACATTACCAATGATACCGATTACATCGTCACCGTATTGCTTAAGTTCAGCCACGCGGTTGTCCAGTTGCTCCTGACGAATGTCAATAGCTACTACTTTTGCTCCTTGCTGTACAAAGTGTTGGGCAATATTTCCACCCAGTACACCACCTGCTCCGGTAATAACAGCGACTTTACCGGCAATACTAAATAATTCGTTCATGGTTCTATCAAATGTTTTTATGATGGATGCAAAAATAGCGGGTTTTTACACATGCTATGATGCGTATCTTTGCAAGATATTTACTTATCTTTGCAAAAGTAGTTTAGAAAGGAGATTTATGAGGAAGATAATGAATGAGAAGTTGACTATTACGACTTCTAATCCCGTCCGTGCCCGCTTTTATGAATATCCGCGTTTCACGTATCCGTGGCATTTTCATAGTGAGTATGAAATTATTTATGTGGAGAAGGGAGAAGGGGATTGTCTGGTGGGTGACAGCATTATCTCCTATTCAAAAGGTGATTTGATTCTTTTCGGTTCCGAACTGCCTCATAGTATGCAAAGTCCACCGGACGACGGGGAAGAATCTGATAACGAAGAAAAATCCGAACTGAAAGTAAGAGGAGTCAATATTCAGTTTGAAAAAGACTTTATGCATTATTCTATATCTCAATACTCCCAGTTTATTCCTATCAGGAATTTATTGGAGGATGCTTGCAGAGGAATTAAATTCACAATTACCCGTTCGGGGAAAATCATTAAGCTATTAAAACAAATACCTTCTGCCAAAGGAGTAGATCAAATCATCCTGTTGCTTTCACTCCTACAAATGATGGCTACCAGTAATCACAGGAAGTATCTGACTACTTCTCATTATACTCCGTCTCCTTCGATTATGCGTAATGAAAGAATGGAAAAAGTGATTGCCTATTTGAATAAACATTATACCGAGTCTATCGGTCTGGATGAAATTGCTTCTTATACAGCGATGAACCCTACTGCTTTCTGCCGATACTTTAAAGAAAACACAGGAAAAACATTCAAAGAGTATGTACTTGATATGCGTATCGGATATGCTTGTAAACTATTGAATAGTAGTATGATGAATATATCTCAAATCAGTGCTACTTGCGGATTTGAATCACCTGTACATTTTAACCGCATTTTTAAAAGGGTGACAGGAATGACACCTACTTTATATAGAGAGCAGATGGAATAAGCTTTTCAGGCAATAAACATTTGAGTATAATTTCTTCCTCGTTCGTATATAATAGAAAAGATGAATAAACATGAACGTAAATAGAATGAAGAAAAGAATTTTGCTTTTGTTGTTGGTGATACCGGCATTGGTAAAAGCGCAAGATGTGATGACAGAAACCCGTCAGGAACTGACGTCTCCTGATGGAGCTTATCGTTTTACCTTTTATCAACGTGCGGTGGGAGAGGATAATGCACAAATGTATTATACCTTGACTTATAAGAATCGTCCGGTGATTGAAGAAAGTAAACTGGGTGTTCTGATTGAAAATCAGTTATTTGAATCGGCGTTGGGTATACCGAATGATACTTGTCATTTTTGGTGTGAGAATCTGAAGTTGACGGGGACTGAACATCAAAAGACGGACGAGAGATGGAAGCCTGTATATGGCGAGCGTGCGGAGGTTCGTGATTGCTATAATGAGATGACTTTGAAGTTCAAGAAAGGGGAAGGAAAAGGCAATCAGGACGGTGGTTATGATAAGCGTAAGAACTACTTTATGAATATCATAGTTCGCGCCTATAATGAAGGAGTTGCTTTCCGCTATCATTTTCCGGAAATGACAAACGGGCTTTTCTTGCATATTGTCGGTGAGCAGACTAGCTTCACAATGCCTGAAGGAACGATGGCGTATTACGAACGTTGGGCGCAAGGACCTTATGAACTTCGTCCGTTGAAAGGATGGGGTAAAGAGGAGAGTGAGCGTCCATTGACATTGAAACTTCCTGATGGATTATCAGTAGCTTTGTTGGAAGCAGAAATGGTGGATTATGTTCGTGGTAAATTCCGTTTATCGGCAGAGAAACCTTCCACTTTGGAGACAAGCCTGTATAGTAGCGTCGATATTATTTCTCCTTACAGTACTCCGTGGCGTGTAATCATGGTTGGCGAACGTCCGGTCGATTTAATTAATAATAATGATCTTGTCTTGAATCTGAATCCGGCTTGCAAACTGGCTGATACTTCTTGGATCAAACCCGGGAAAGTATTCCGTTCGGGCGACTTGAAACAAGATAGAGTAAAAGCAGCCATTGACTTTGCGGCAGAACGTGGTATTCAGTATGTGCACATGGATGCAGGATGGTACGGACCGGAAATGAAAATGAGTTCGGACGCTACTACTGTTTCTCCTGATAAAGACCTTGATATACCTGCTTTGTGTAAATATGCCGAATCGAAAGGAATCGGACTTATGGTGTATGTCAATCAGCGCGCATTAGTGCAGCAGTTGGATATTCTGTTGCCTTTGTATAAAAAATGGGGATTGAAAGGTATCAAGTTCGGTTTTGTACAGATAGGTAATCAGCGTTGGAGTACCTGGCTGCATGATGCAGTTCGTCAATGTGGAGAATATGATCTGATGGTAGATATTCATGACGAATATCGTCCGACAGGTTTCAGCCGTACTTATCCTAACCTGATGACGCAGGAAGGTATTCGTGGAAATGAAGAAATGCCGGATGCCACACACAATACGACTCTTCCTTTCACCCGCTATCTGGCAGGTGCAGGAGACTATACGCTTTGCTATTTCAATAACCGGGTGAAGAATACGAAGGCACATCAGTTGGCGATGGCAGCTGTGTATTACAGTCCTTTGCAATTTATGTTTTGGTATGACAGACCGGAATTCTACCAGGGAGAAGAAGAACTGGAATTTTGGAAAGCAATTCCGAGTGTATGGGATGACAGCCGCGCGTTAGATGGAGAGATTGGTGAATATATCGTTCAGGCACGTCGTTCGGGGAATGACTGGTTTGTAGGAGCAATGACGAATACGGAAGCCCGCACAATTACATTGACTACGGATTTTCTGGAACCGGGTAAGAAGTATATGCTTCACCTGTACGAAGATGATGACAAGCTGAATACACGAACGAAAGTACGTAGTACTCATAAGAAGATAAAAGCCGGAGATAAGCTTGTTTTGAAGCTAAAAGCGAATGGCGGAGCCGCATTGCATTTTACTCCGCTGAAAAAATGACTCAAATTATTTTGATGGTCATTGAGTATGTGAAAATGATAAGTAAATGATAATTTATTTTCAGACAGAAGAACATAAGAACAAAAAATAAAATAGCAGTTCAACAAGCAACAGAAATAAGCTTCAAAGCGCAGCATTTATGTTCTTTTGTTCTTCTGTCTGAATTCAATTCCCATTTGTAGTCTTTATTGGGATTTACTACTTACCACTATTTACCATAATTAATCAACCACTTCACCATCTCCGGATCATAGTGGGAGAAAAAGAGCGTTTTAGCTGTATCAAGCGCAGCGATAGCCGCCATATCATCCGGTGTTAACGAAAAATCGAATACATTGAAATTCTCAATCATACGTTCTTTATGAGTCGATTTAGGAATCACGATAATATCGCGTTGAATCAGATAACGCAGTGCGACCTGTGCCACTGATTTGCTATATTCTTTACCGATTTCCTGGAGAGTCGGGTTGGTAAAGAAGTCGTTTCGTCCTTCAGCAAACGGTCCCCATGACATAATTTTAGTACCATATTCTTTCATTACTTCCTGTAACTTTATCTGTTGGTTGAAAACATGTGTCTCTACCTGATTGATGGCAGGAGTGATTTCACAGAACTCTGCCAAGTCTATAAAGCGGTCAGGATAGAAGTTACTGACACCGATCGCACGGAGTTTACCAGCCTTATATGCTTCTTCCATAGCCCGGTAAGTTCCATAATAATCACCGAATGGCTGATGAATCAGCAGTAAGTCTATATAATCACTCTTTAATTTACGAAGTGATTCATCAATAGAAGCTTTAGCCTTTTCGTAACCGGCATTTGAAATCCATACTTTTGTAGTGATGAACAGTTCCCCACGCGGTACTCCGCATTTGCTGACTGCATTTCCAACACCTTCTTCGTTATGATAGGCTTGTGCCGTATCAATAGAACGATAACCCACACTGATTGCATCTGATACGCAACGTTCACATTCTTCAGGCGTAACCTGATAAACACCATAACCTAAAATAGGCATTTCAATGCCATTGTTCAACTTTACTTTTTCCATAATCGAGCATATTAAATTAAAAGCATATTCTAATGTTTTTATTATCTTTATTTCTTGTATGCAAAGTTAGTCTGTAAAAGGTAATTTGTCTTTATATAGATTACGGGTTTTGCTACCATTTTTACGGATAACCTTATCTTTGCATTTAATCTTTCATATATATAGTCGTTTTTTGAGTATTTTGTTTTCCATATTCGTAGTATAGGAAGTTAAATCAATTAAAAGAAGCATTATGAATAAATATTTTCTTGTTGTTTTGTTATCTCTGTTCATGCAGACTACCCGAGTTGCAGCAGCTCCCTGGCAGTGGTCCGTAGAAATAAAAGAGCTGATTTCAGAAGAGACAAATGCCCATCCTTCTGCCTATCTATGGATACCGGAAAACTGCAAACAAGTCCGTGCCGTTATTATTGGGCAACATAATATGACCGAAGAGACAATTTTCGAGCATCCTGAATTTCGGAAGAATATGGACAAACTGGGAATTGCAGAGATATGGATCACTCCCGGAATAGACCAACGCTGGGACGTGACAAAAGGTACCCAGCAAATCTTTGAAACAATGATGAAGAACTTGTCTGAAATAAGCGGATATACAGAACTGGAGTTTGCCCCGGTCATCCCCATCGGACACTCGGCAATGGCTACTTATCCGTGGAACTTTGCCGCCTGGAATCCTGAACGTACATTGGCTGTACTCTCTATTCACGGTGATTCTCCCAGAACTCATTTGACTGGTTACGGGCGTGCGAATTTGGATTGGGGAACCCGTACGATTGAAGGTATCCCCTCATTAATGGTAATGGGAGAGGACGAATGGTGGGAAGACCGGTTGATAACCTCTTTCGATTATCGTCGTGAATATCCGAATGCTCCCCTTTCATTTCTTGCTGATGCAGGACACGGACATTTCGACATATCTGATGAATTGATTGATTATCTTTCTCTTTTTCTGAAAAAGGCAGTGGAATACCGGTTGCCGAAACATTCGTTATCGGATACTCAGGTTCAGTTAATTCCGGTAGAAGCAAAGACTGGTTGGCTGGCAGACCGTTGGCGAAAGAATGAAAAGCCTACAGCCGAAGCCGCTTCCTATGATAAGTATAAAGGAGACAGGAACCATGCATTCTGGTATTTTGATAAGGAAATGGCGGATGCCACAGAAAAATACTATGCCAATGAACGCGGAAAGACAGAACAGTATATCGGCTTTGAGCAAAAAGGAAAACTGATAACTTTCAATCCGAAATCCCATGTACGTATGTTTCCTTCTTTTCAACCCGAAGCGGACGGAGTCACTTTCCACCTGAAAGCAGTGTACACAGATACGTTAAGGAACGAATATTCAAAAGAACACAGTACGCATCCCATTCGAATGTCGAGAATTTGCGGTCCGGTGGAAGTGGTGAATGATACAACTTTTACTGTTCGTTTCTATCGGATGGGATTGGATAATCCTAAACGTACAGGAGGCATCTGTCTGATGGCTTCCGTAAAGCAGGATCATAAATACCGGAGTGCCGTTCAGCAGGTAGAGATTCGTATTCCTTACCGGAATAAGGAAGGGATACCTCAACGTATAATTTTCCCGAAACTATCCGATGTAAAAGCTTCAGTGAAAGAAATAAGTTTAAATGGAACTGCTGACTCCGGCCTTCCGGTTTACTATTATGTAAAAGAAGGTCCGGCAGAGATAAAAGGAGATAAACTGGTATTGACTAAAATTCCCCCACGTGCAAAATTTCCGGTAAAGGTGACAGTGGTAGCCTGGCAATATGGGCGTAGCGGAGAACCTAAAGTGCAGACTGCTGAAGCAGTAGAACAGAGCTTTTATATTACTGCCCGTTAGTTTGACAAAGAGATTGTTCAAGGAATCAGAGTACTAATTCCTTGAACAATCTTTCCAAAGTCTTATCTAAATCAGTAGAAAATCCCGGATGTGGGCGAGATACTTGTATGCAGGAACTTTTTACTGCAGTCAGCCAACGAAATCTGTCAGGAATATCCATATTGGCTATGGCTCCTCCCTCTTTATTTCCCATGCATATCTTGTCAAAGACCTGTAACCCTTCTTTCAGGCAATTAATATCCAGTTCGGAAGAAAACAGTTTTAGTTTGTTCTCATCTATCGTATAGAGGGATTTCAGGTATTTAGCTTGTTTGGAAAACAACACAATCCCCATATTGACAAACTCCTCCCGTTCTACTTTAGGAACGAAACGGATGACTGCGTATTCATATAAGTGCCTTTCTTGCATTTTGCGCTTCATTTACAAATGTTTCGGAATGTTTCATCCTTTCTTCTAAGAATCGAATATAAATGTCTCTCAAATCCTGTGGAGTTTCTGTGCCTTCTGTCCAGTTCAACCAGTCGTCGGGAATAGCATTGACTATCTCACGGATTTTATCCGAAGTCAATATCTGTCTGAATTCGATATCTACCTCTTCCAGTTTATCGGCAAACGGCAATAATACATGGTCTTTTATCTGTACAAAAGGAACCAGTGCCTGTTTTTGCCAGTTAGTCCAGGAATGGTGGAAATAAAGGGACGCCCCATGATCTATCAGCCATAGTTCTTTGTGCCATATCAACATATTGGTATTTTTAATGGTACGGTCTACGTTAGTCAGCAAGGCATCTAGCCATACTACTTGCGAAGCCGTTTTTCCATCTACTTGATGTACTATCGGATCAAAAGTCAACGAACCGGAAAGGAAATGCAATCCCATATTCAGTCCTCGACTCCATTGAAGTAAATCCTGTATCTCTTCGTCTGCTTCCGTTCGTCCGAAGGCCTCGTCCAGATTCAGAAAAACTATTTCGGGGACTCTGAAACCTAGTGCACGGGCTATCTCCCCACCAATCAGTTCGGCAATCAGTGCTTTCGTACCGTGTCCTGCCCCTCTGAATTTGACTACATACTTAAATTCATCGTCAGCTTCGGCCAAAGCAGGCAATGAGCCCCCCTCACGCAGAGGAAGAATATATCTTGTAACATTTGCCGTACGTAAATCCATGTAGCTCCTTTCTTTGATTCGGGCAATAAAGATAGGACGTTTTTGTGGAATAGTAGGTGAAATGCTTTTGATTATAATAGTTTTTTATGTTTTTCGGTTGAGTATACGTTAGTGTCTTTGCGAATATCTTTCATTTTTTACTATCTTTGTCCTTGAAGTTTGAGAAGAACGGCATCTGCTTATGAAAAAATATATTCTGCAATTAATCATAGTACTGGTTTTTATACTACTTAAAGTTGAAGGAGTTTATTCTTCTTCTCCTATGAATTATTATAATATAACGACTTTTGAGGGACTGCCAAGTAATACAGTAAATGCAATAAAGAAAGATGCATCCGGGTTTATCTGGATTGGAACAAAGGTGGGGTTGTGCCGTTTCGACGGATGTGAGGTGAAAACTTATCCCTTACTGTCAGAAGATGATATTTGGTCGATAGAAGAATTGGATAGCGATACATTGCTGCTTGGTACAGTTTCCGGACTGAAATACTTTAGTCGTAAGACTAATGTAACGGTAAAACTGGACATTCCATCTGCAATAGTCAAATCAATCCGGAAGATTGCAGACAGCCAATTTTTTGTGGGAACGGAAGCTGGCCTTTATTTTATAAATAATCATACTCCTCGCCAGATATTTTTAGAAACCGGGCTTTCACCGTGCAATCATATCACGTCTATTATTTGTGAGGATAAGAATATATATTGGTTTTCTACCGCCGACGGGTTGGGTAGAATAGATATCCGGACGATGCAACCGGAGATTTACCGGATGCCGGAAGAGATATCAAACAGCAATTTCTTCATTTGTCTCACGCGTATGGGCAACCATATCTATTTGGGTAGTTTCAATAAAGGAATATTCAGCTTTGATATGTCCGGAAAGAAATTTGCCAAAGTGAACGGTTTTGAACATAATCTGATAATGACAATAGACGGACAGGATAACCAATTGTTTGTCGGTACAAATGGACAGGGATTGAAAGTGTTGTCTTTGGAAGATGGAAGTATCGAAGTTATTTCACATAAGGAGAAGGCACGGAATTCTATCAGTTCCAATACAATCACTGCATTTTTATATGATAATGGCATTCGTTGGATTGGAACCCAGTTTGGGGGAATTAGTTATACACCTCGTATTGGTGCCAAGTTCTCTTATTACAGTAAAAATGATTTTTACTCAACTGATTATCGGGTTCGTAGTTTTTATATGTTTCCTAATGGAGACAAGCTGATTGGTACAAGGACAGGGCTTTTCTTTATTTGTGAAAAAACAGGGGAAATAAGAAGTTATAGTTTGGAGAAAAACTTTTCTAATTTGCGGTCGGACATAGTAGTGTTTATAAATCGGATACAGGACAAAATATTGATAGGTACTTACGGTGGAGGGGTGCATGTTTTTGATGAAAAAACATGGTCTTTAAGGGACTTCTCCCATGAAGAGTTGTTTCTGTATGGTTGCATTCTTAATATTGTAGACGATGCGAAGGGGAATTTATGGTTTGCTTCTCAAAGTGGACTTTATCAGAGTACCCCTGAAGGACATGTGCTGAAGAAATATGATACGATGAACTCCGTCCTGACAACAAATGCCATATTATGTTTGTGTGTTGATTCGATGAATCGTCTATGGGTAGGTAGCAAATTCGGTCTGTTTTTATTGGATATTGCTACGGGGAAGATGCGTGCGGACTGTTTTAGTGTTCCGATAAAGGCTGAAATTAAGTATATTATGGAGGACTTGCGGAAAGATATGTGGGTTTGTACGGATAATGGTTTGTATAAGATAGGGAAGGATTTGGTTGTTCATGAACATTTTACTACTGATAATCTGCTTCCGGATAATCAAGTGCCTTGTATCCTGGAAGATAGTCATGGAATTTACTGGATCGCTACACAAAAAGAGATTGTACGCTACAATCCGATAGAATAACAGCATTATACATATCAGAGACAGGATGGGTTGAGCGGTCTGGAATTTAATAATAGTGTCTTTGTTTCCAATGACAGTATTATCTGGTGGGCCAATGAAGGCGGGTTAGTCTATACCACAACCGGGAATATTAATACAGAACGTCGTATTGTAAGTACCCCTATAATAACATCGTATGCTATTTCTAATATAGAATATGACTTTCCGTATATGGACATGTCGGAAGGAATTGAATTGCCTTCTTCTGAAAATACTCTTCGTTTTAAATTTTCTAATATGGATTATGCGTTGCCTTATGCCAATTTCTATGAGTATAAGTTGGAAGGGTATGATAAGGAATGGTTGAAACAGACAGGGATTAATGAAGTTTCTTATAAGGACCTACCAGGAGGACATTATGTCTTCAAGTTGCGTGTCCCGGGCGGTGAAAAACAGATGCAGACTGTGGACATCTATGTCCGGAAATCATATACTTTTATGGCAGGCATATTATTGATGGTTCTAATAATAAGTATTCTAGTAATATATTTCTGTTACCGGATATGGAAACTTAAAAAGCGGATGACGGATGAGCGGATGATATTAAGTAAGGTTCAGGAGAGAGGTAAAGATAAAAAGGCGGCATTGCCCGAAATGAAAGTGAATGGTATTTTGGATAATTTGCTTTCCTATTTGGAACATGAAAAGCCTTATCTGAATCCAAAATTAAGTATTGGGGACGTTGCTGCAAAATTGGACTGTACCGAGACAGAGCTTTCTCAATTGCTCAATAACCACATGAATGTGAACTTCTCTAATTTCATTAATGTATATCGTGTCAATGAGATTAAAAAACGTTTAAATCAGGAAAACCTCTCAAAATATACTTTGAAAGCTTTGTCAGAACAATGTGGCTTTAGTTCTAAGGCTACTTTCTATAGAGTATTCAAGAATGTAACTGGCATGACACCACTGGAATATTGTAAGAAACAGAACCTTGTGATAAAAGAAAATTGAGTAAAACCTATATTCTCATTTTTTTTGAGACAAGTTTTATGATGCTTATCTGCTTGTATAACAATACTTTATGTTGAAAATGTAATTCTCATTTTAGTTGAGATAAAACAGCGCTTCTATTGTTTGGAGATAGGGTGAGATTATGTGTAGTTTTGCATCAGACAGGGACAGAAAGCCTTTCGAATAAGGCACGAATCCTTGCTGATGTTTAACTAAATAATCAATATTATGAAGAGCATTTTGGAAGTTATAATCCTTTTACTTCTTTCCTTTCTGATAGGAAGTAATAAGTCGGTTGATACTGCTTGTTCATTGCCCGACACCTCTCAATGGAGTGTGGCTAATAGTGATATTTGTTTAAAGGTGAATGGAGATTCGATTTTTTGGACTATGAAATCTGATAAAAAGGATATTCCTGCTATCACGGCATCTGCCAGATACAATTTGCTTACTTCCGGAAGAATCAGTCTGACGTACAGCTTACCTTTATTATCTCAAGATTTATCCTATATCTATGGAGAAAGGAATGAGATACTGCATCGTCATATTATCCATGCATCCTTATGTAAGCAGGAAGATGATAAATTGGTATTTTATTCATCTGCGGGTGATTCTATTGTTTTTTGTCGTAAAAACTAAAATGGAGACGGAAGATATGCAGACAATGAATTCTACTACAAATCAATTATTGACTGAAACTTACACATCCTTATGTCCCATAATCATTCATTATATAAATCGTAAAATCAATGATTATGAATCTGCCAGAGACATGGCTCAGGATGTATTTCTTCGTCTCATGGAATATAAGCAAATGCTTCGTAAAGAGACAGTGAGAAGTATGGCGTTCTTCATAGCTCACAATCTGGTGGTTGATTATTTGCGACGTTATTACAGGAAGCAGGAAATGTCTGCCTATTTCTATGAATATGGCATGAACGTTACTGATGATACAGAGAGTGGGGTGATAGCCAATGACCTGTCGGCACAAGAAAATCTGAAACTGCTTCAACTTTCTCCGCAGCGTCGGACAGTTTATATAATGAGTCGTTTCCAGGGTAAGACAGCACCTGAAATCTCTGAAGAATTGTGCCTTTCGCGACGTACCATAGAGAATCATTTACTGGCTAGCCGTAAAAAGATTCGTGAATATATCAAGTCATGTATTTGAGAGTTATACTATATCAGCAAAATTGTTAATTTTAAATTTTAAAAATGTGAATAAGAAGTTATTGAAATTTTCATCGAAAAGAATATTATATTCTGCGATGATGGCTTCCGCTCTATTGGCAGGAAGCCCGTGGACTGCTTTTGCAGACACGGATAATATACTGGAAGTGTTGCAAAACAGTACCGTACGAGGTAAAGTTGTCGATGCTAGCGGTGAACCCGTTATCGGTGCCAGTGTTGTGGTGAAAGGCACAACAACAGGAGTGATTACAGACTTAGATGGAAACTTTATATTGAATAATGTTTCTGAAAAATCAGTTCTGGTTATATCTTATGTGGGGTATAAGTCACAGGAGATTACTGTAAGCGGAAAGTCCGCCATAAACGTCACGATGCAGGAAGATAGTGAGATGTTGGACGAAGTCGTTGTTGTGGGGTATGGTGCTATGAAGAAATCTTCATTGACCGGTTCCGTAACAGTTGTTGATAGCAAAATATTCGAAAATAAAGGAAGCATGTCCAATCCTCTTCAGGCATTGCAAGGACAGGCTCCCGGTGTTCGGATTACACGTTCATCATCAGCTCCGGGTGAAGAAGGTTGGGGAGTATCTCTTCGTGGTGCAGTTTCCAAAAACACAACAGAACCGTTGCTTATTATAGACGGTGTTCCTTCAGACGCAGTTTCAGACCTGCAATATCTGAACCCTTCGGATATCGAGACTATGAACTTCTTGAAAGATGCTTCGGCAGCTATCTATGGAGCAAAAGCTGCGGGTGGTGTGATTATTGTAACAACCAAAAGACCGCAGGCCGGTAAACTTAAGATAGAGTATAATGGCTCATATACCCGTAAGATGCCGGGACTCCAAGCTGAATTGATGAGCCTGGATGAGTGGGCTGGTTCATTTCTGCAAGCAATGGAGAATGACGGCCTTGACGATACTTATACATGGTATCGATATGTCAAGTTGATGCAGGCAAATAAAGGTGGTTTCATTAATGTACATGACGGGAGCAATCCCAACCCGATTCCAGGTATGGGTGTGAACGATTACGTTTTTCATGATGTCAACTGGACGGATGTGATGTGGGGGCCTGCCAATTCTACGCAACACGACTTGAGCTTTTCAGGAGGTAACGAAAAGGTCACTTACCGTTTGTCGGCCGGTTATTTGTTTGATGACTCCAACCTGCGTTGGGGGGAAAATAACAATCAACAGTATACTTTCCGTTCGAGTAATGTAATTAAGGCCACTGACCGTTTGACTATCGAGTCTGTCATATCAGCAGTCCGTAAAGAACAAGTTACTCCTACGCAAATCGGAAGGGCGTTGAATGTTACGACTCCGTTGCCAGGTCGGCCTGTTTCAACTATTGATGGCAAGCCTTATTTGTGGGGTACCGACTATACAGCCAATTGGTTACTCGAATTAGGAGGTGAGAATAAATTGGTGGTGACAACTTTCAATTTGAATGAAACATTAAAGTATCAGTTTACAAAAGAACTGACTGCTTCTGCAACATTCGGATATTCAACGAACAGTGCTATACGTGACGAGAAAATGAAATCTATCCAATGGTATCATTATGATGGAACAGTGAATACCTCTACAGCAAATCCCTATCCTACTCAAGCGGAATCAAAATATACTAAACGTGCTTCCCGTACGGATAATTACTCTGTATCAGGTTATTTGAACTATGCGAAAACGATAGGTAAAAATCACAATATCAATGTAATGGCCGGTATGCAATACGATCGTAGAGATTATGAAATCACCGGAACGTCTGCCACTGATATCCAGTCGGAACTAGGTATCATTAATGGTAACGGAGTCATTTCTATTGCCGAAGCCAAAAAGAACAGCTATGCGCTCCTTTCCTATTTCGGACGTTTGAATTATAACTACAACCAAAAGTATCTGATAGAATTTAACGCGCGCTATGATGGTTCTTCAAAGTTTCAACCGGAAAACAGATGGAAAGGTTTCTATGGTGTTTCAGCAGGTTGGAGAATTACCGAAGAAGCGTTTATGGTGAATATTAAAAAGTATATTGAAGAATTGAAAATTAGGGCTTCTTATGGTGAGGTCGGCAACCAAAGCGGTATAGGGCTTTACGACGGGGTGCAACTCTATAACTTTAATACAGCTTCGGGCGCCTATATTGGCGACGGAAAAGTTTCATATATTGCTGCGGCTAAAGAACTGGTGACAACCAATAGAACTTGGGAAAGAATCAAAAATTATAACGTCGGTTTTGATTTTACAGTACTGAACAGCCGTTTGAGTGGTAGCGTAGACCTCTATATGAAGAAAAACGACAATATGTTGATCGGGTTGCTGTATCCCGGCACCTTGGGTGGCAATGCTCCGGCAAGTAACAACGGAAAATTCGAAAGTAAAGGATATGAAGGTATGCTTCGTTGGAGTGACAAAATAGGAGAAGTGAGCTATCATATTGGCGGAACATATACTTACATGGAAAATAAGTTGTTGTCAGGAGGTAATGATGTTATCTCTGCCGGTTTCAACAGCACGATAAACGGTTATCCGTTAAACTCTGTTTTCGGTTACCGATATGCAGGAAAAATACAGAATGAGGAAGATTTACAGGCATATAAGAATCTGTATTATGGAAACAATACGCTTTCAATGCCCTCGAATTTACGCGTGGGTGACCACATGTATGAAGATGTGAATAAGGATGGTAAGCTTACACAGGACGATTTGGTCTTTCTCGGAACAGATGACCCCAAAGTAACTTTTGCCTTTGACCTTGGATTGGAATGGAGAGGTTTTGATGTGTCTGCTATTTTTCAAGGTGCGGCACAAAGAACGGTTTGTCGCGATGCAGACTCTTGGAAAGTTCCTTTCAAAGCAGTGTGGATGAATACGTCAAACCATACGATTGGAAAAGTCTGGAGCCCGGAAAACCCTAATGGCAGATACCCTGCCTATTCAACTAAATCAGAAATCAATAACTGGAATTATATGCCTTCTTCATGGTTTATAGAAGATGGTACATATCTCCGGTTGAAGAATCTGACAGTGGGATATACTATACCAAAAGCCATATTGACAAAGATAACCAAGGGTGTACTTGAAAATTTCAGGGTATATGTTACCGGTACGGATATTTGGGAAAACTCAAAAATTAATGATGGCTGGGATCCGGAAGCAACCCGCAAGGTAAGTGACAGACAGCGTTATCCATTCACAAGAACATATACTGTTGGTTTAAATGCAACATTCTAATACTATATATAATATGAAACTATCGAATTTATATACTACCTTACTTTTTAGTTTGTGTTTGTTGTTCCAGTCATGTCTGGACATGAATCCCGAGGAGCAACTCTCGGATGGCGACATGTGGCAGAATCGCGGGCAATTCGAAGCTTTTGCCAAGAATTTCTATGGTTGGACACGCGATTTCGGTGGCTTGGGGGATGCTCATGGTGATGTACAAGCAGACTTGTTCAGTACAAATCCCAGGAATCTTTTCAGTAATGGAACATCTACCATTCCACTTACTGACAAAAGCTATACAGATGCTTATGCCAATCTTCGTCAAGTAAATCTGTTGTTACAAAAGGCAGAATCTTATGCTCTTCCCGAAGAAATTAAGATACCTGTTGGTGAGGCATATTTTTTCAGGGCTTATATCTATTTTGACCTGCTTCAACGTTTTGGAGGAGTCATTAAGGTGGAAGAACCGTTAGATATCACTTCTCCGGAGCTTTATCGTACTCAAAATACAAGAGAAGAAATTAACGAATTCATTATCTCCGATTTGAACGAAGCGATAGTGCGTTTGCCGAAGTTTAAGGATATCACTGCTGCAAACGCAGGCACTATTTCACTTGAGGGTGCACAAGCCTTTTTATCCCGTGTAGGTCTTTATGCGGGGACATGGGAAAAATTCCATAATGGTAATGGAAGCAATACGGATTTGTCAAAGAAATGGTTGAAAATAGCATACGAAGCTGCTGATGCAGTTATTGAGTCGAAAACATTCGAACTCTTCAAACCGTCTGATTTAGTTATTGAAGGGGATGAAGGGGCTGCTTACCGTTATTTGTTTATATTGGAAAATGAGAAATCGAATCCGGCCGGTTTGAACAAAAGTGCAAATAAAGAATATATATTCTCCAGAAGACATGATACGACATTGGCACCTATTGGTATCAATATTACCGAAGGTCGTTTTAATAATGCGTTATATGTAACACGTAAATTGGCCAATATGTATCTTCAAAAGAGCACCGGATTGCCAATTGATATATCGAAGTGGAATTACGCTACTAAAAATTCGGAGTATTTCGACCGTGACAACCGCATGTCAAGCATAATGATGGTAGACGGAGGTTTTTACTTTAGTAGCAACGGTGGACGTTATCGTAGAACGTGGTTGGGAGATGCAGCTGAAATTAAGGAAGCCGGAGTGACTGCTCACAATGCAGCAGGTGGTACCGGATACCGTTGTCGCAAATGGTGTTCGGAAAGAGAAGTGGAAAACCGGAAGGAAGGATACGACTATCCTATTATTCGTTATGCGGAGGTGCTTTTAAACTATGCAGAAGCAAAATTTGAATACGATGACAATATCTTGGATCCTGATTTGGACAAATCGTTGAATCTGGTACGTTTGAGAGTTAATCCTACTATGCCTAAATTGTCTAACGGACTGCTTCGGGGTACAGGTACAAACATGAGAACGGAAATTCGTCGTGAACGTACGGTGGAATTGATTGATGAATGTTTCAGACTGGATGACTTGAAACGTTGGAAAACAGCAGAAAACGAAATGCCTGAAGATATGTTGGGAATCAAATATACGGGAACCGCTTTTGAAACTTCCGGTTGGGCAGGGGTTGTGACGAATACGGAAGGATGCTTGATTTGGGAGAGCGGCAGAAAATGGGACAATAAGCAGTATTTGTATCCTTTCCCGCTGGATCAGTTGCAACTGAATACGAACTTGCGGCCCAACTGGCAATCTACAAATCCTTATGTGAAATAATTTTAATGTTATAATTATATGAAAAGAATATATACATTAAGCAAGACGATGGCTTTCCTGTTTTCATGCATGGCACTGATAGGAACTGCAAGCTCTTGTGCGGACGATTACAATACCGATCCGCTGACTAAAAATACCATTCTATCATCGATAACGATTGATGAGAAATATGAAGTCTATACACTGGTAAAGGGCGAAAACTATACTTTGCATTTCTCTACTTTGCCGGAAGATGCGACTAATCCCGGGGTGTCTTGGGTATCAGGTAACGAAGAGGTGGCTACGGTAGATGCTAACGGTAAGGTGACGGCTGTTGCTATCGGAACATCGGTTATTACGGCAAAACCAGCTGTCGGATATGCAGAT
>OBAQ01001213.1_pt1 | contig 18735 bp, 18 predicted proteins | sample 1517821 | NCBI WGS metagenome assembly OBAQ01 (sample SAMN04571705, study PRJEB22368) | human gut metagenome | biome: human gut; material: stool | host: Homo sapiens | place: Luxembourg | collected 2012-09-27
CATCACATAGTCTCACGGCCATATATATAATCATCATAGCCCTTTGCATGATCTGCCTTCACAAATTTCCTAATTTAGATTTTATTTTTCTAAACAAACGTAATAATAAAACAAGTTCAGGATGTGTCAAACGACAATATATAATATAGTCATCCAATTGTACATTTTTATTTATTTTTAATTTCAAAAAAGCTTCTTTCATCAAAATGTCATCATTATACACCCCTGCAATCTGCATGACACTTCTCCAGTAAAAATTTTGTATAATATCTAGATAATATTCTCGTTCCCTTTCATCATGAATAATAATCTGAACCATATGTTCTCTAATATCACGAAAACCATTCGCATTATCTAAACTCTTTTTCTTTTTACTCTTTTCAACATTAGTTTTGGTTAATGAATTTTCTTGCTGGTTATAATTCATATGTGGTTTATCAATAAATCCACATTTTTTATTGTAAAGCAATGGCAATAACAGTTGTAAATTTTGTCCATATTTTGATTGATAAATTTCTCTTTCAGGATAAAATTTAAACAAGGAAGACACTCTAACCATATAACTTCCAGCCCAATTATTTGTCTTCCCTTCCAATAATGCCGTAAAAACATCCTGAATATTTTTCTCACATTCATCATAAATAAACAGGCTTTTTCCATTTTTTCTTACATACCACCCATTCGAACGCACTACATCCATTTCCCTATGACTTTCTAAAAACTGTACTCGCTCTAACAATGCACCTTGCAAATACTCGTCATCGATGTCCAATAATAATAAATACTCTCCAGAAATATATTTCAGGCCGGTATTTATTGCGCTTCCAATCCCTTGATTTTTTTGTTTAATATATATTAATGAAATCTTTTTATTTTCCAGTACTTCTTTCCATTCCAATATCTTGGATTCACTTTGATCTATCGATCCATCATTTACCACAACCACTTCAATATGTGGATAATTTTGAATTTCAATAGAATGTAAACATCTATCAATAAAACGTTCTCCATTAAAGCATGGAATAATAATGCTAACTTTTTTATTCATAATTTCTCCGTTTTAAAAAGTCTTTAATTTTGCCCAACGGTCTTTTTCCAATACGTTTCATAAGCTTCATTACAGAATTAAATTCATTGGTATGGTGAAACAAAATATAATTAAATCCACTTGGAATAGCAATAGCAACAACCGCTTTTTCTACAAATCTAAAGTAGATATTTCCCCTAGAAATCCAGGTGCAAGTCCAATATGCCAGTGCAATATAGATAATCCCTAAGCAAACATATAATACATATCGTTTATAATACGCTCTAACAGGACAATGAAATACAGATCTATAGATTACAATTGGCCTATACCAATCAGCAGTAAGTAGACTGCCAACAATTGTACCCAGAAAAACTCCTGAAACCCCAAACGGCTTAGCAAATAAGATAGATGCAACCAAGTTAATAATCGCAAAAGCAAATGGAACCCAAGCATCTTCTAAATATTTCCCCGCTGCTCCCTTCATGGTAATGAGTGGCATTCGTAATCCTGTCAGATAATTATTTATTACAATAATTGCTACAGTTCCTGTTCTAAATAAGTATTTTTCACCAATCCAAATTTCACCAATAAATGGATTAAATAAACACATAAAACATGTAGCTTCTATGCTATAAATAAAAAAGGCAATGAAAAACATTGTATTAAATACATCTAATTTTTTTTCATCATTCTCCACTGCCACTATATTTCCTATTCCAGCAGTGACACCTGCAAACAAAGCACTTATGTATCCGTTGATCAGATTCCGAATCAAAAGATAGTTGGAATATATTCCTGTGGCTACTAAGCTTACAAGTTTTGTAATAATAAGATTATCCGTTGAATTAACCAAATAGTCTCCTATTTTTGCAACAATCAATCCTGATATATTTTTTTGAATTTCCTGTTTTTGAGCACCTGTCAGTCTATCCTTTGAATAAAAAGTAACTTTATCATATTTTTTTGTTATGTATAAATTTTGTGCGGCCATCAAAACGATCGAGCATCCGATCTGTATTGTTAAATATACAATATAACTTTTCCAAATTAACAATGCAATAATCTGCAAAAGTGTTTGAACACAATTTATTGATACATTAATTGGAATCAGTCTAAACGCTTGGTTATCTGAGGATATCAGTGTGGTCTTATATGATAAAAAATAACCAATAACAGTATTAATTAAAAACGCAAAGTAAGCAAAGGTTGTTCCGTCTGGCTGTTGTTCTACGGGAACAAAAAAATCTAAGAATTGAAATAGAATAATTCCAGCTAAAAGCACAATAACACCTATAACCGAATATGCTTTTCTATAGACGGACATTAATGTACTGATGGACTTATAATCTTTCTCAGCTAAGGGCTTATAAAGACTGAACCCAATTGCAGTTGCAATCCCCAATTCACCAATCGCCAAAAATCCTAAAACATTACTTAAGAGCCCAGATAGTCCCAAGTAATCCGCTCCCAATGTATAGATAAACACAGTTCTAGAAATCAAGCCTAATAAAGAAGCCACAAAATTATTCCCAAATGACCCCAAAATATTCTTAGCAGAATTTTTTAATCTAGACATGAACCATCTCCTCTTTAAAGTAATCGCTCAACATATTCTTTTGCAGTTAATGCTCTTTTAATAACTTCTGGTATTTTGCTATTTAATTGTTTTTTGATTAATTCTTCATTTTCTAATATCCATCTAAACTTTTTAAGCAACTCATCTGTTTCTTTCAGCCTTTGAACAGATAAACTATACTGTTCTTCATCTCCAAACAAGTCCCTAGCAATTCCTCTTGCCTTTACAGAGTATCCTACAACCAGTGTTGGTATCCCCGAAGAATATGCCGCAATAGTGGAATGCGTTCTTGCCCCAACAAAAAATCTACATTTTGAAATCGCATACTTAAGTTTTGAACAATTTTGATCTTCTATTACTAAAACTCTTCCACTTTTTTTATAACGTTCATACAACTGCATTAATGGTATCCTATCATCACTGTCATCCCAGATTACATGAGGAATTAATGCAATTGCCATATCTGTTTCTTTCAAAATATGTTCTATCAAGATCTCATAATTTTTCATTATAATTCCTGAAATCTTTTCTTCTTTTTGTACCATCGGACTCAAATTAATTCCTACCATGTTTTTATTGATAAACTTAGATGGAATTTCTGCATATGCTGTTTTGAGTCCAAATGCAGGATCTGCAACAAGTATGGTATTGGGATTTATTTTTTTCAGTGCATTATAAGTAATAGATTCTCTTGCTGTAATAAGCTGATATTGTCTCACATCATTAACAATTTCCGGATTACTCAATACTTCCGGATTGATAGAACATCCCCATAATACTGTCTTGGCTCCCCTAGAAATCATCATATTATGTAGCATAATATATTTATTCACATCAGCATAACAATAATTATCACCGCCTATAGATAATACAATGTCGTTTTTATGCACCATGTCAATGGTTTTCTTATAGTTAAGTTTATCTAACGGCACATAGTCATTTTTTAATTTTAATGCTATATATGCCCGAATAAATGGTAAAGTTATTTTGGAATATGACTGTACATCTTTCTTAATTGTACAAATTTTATCTAACCCATATTTTATATCTTCTTCCGTTTTAGAAGAAATGAGCAATATTTCATCCCATAATGGATTGTTTAACATATCACATGTAGAACGCACAATTGCTTCGCATCCATGATTTCCACTCCCGCCATGAGCATACATATAAATTTTTGCCATTTTCATTCCTTCCTTATCCAATGAATTCTTTTTCCATTTTGCAAAAATATTCCCTGACCAAATAAAAAAAACACAAGTTTCTCTTTCCAAGGAATTGCTCTACAAGTAAGAATAAGACACATATATTTCCGGAATAATTTTCTTGTCCCATCAACAAATTCTGAATTTCTATAATTATTCTCCTGAAAAAGTCCTATTACATATTGAAACAAATGGGATACTGTAACATAACAACATTCTGGCTTTAAATCCTTCCTTTGTGCGATAACCTGAAGCAACCTTTCTGTTGCAATAATGATATCCAATGAAGGATTTTTTATCATCTTACTCATTGCTCCATTATTATTTTCAACATAAAAATATTGTGTTCGATCTGTCGTTACAATTTTATTTGCATTTAATAACGCGTCCAATGTAAAAAGAATATCTTCATATGTTTTTATTGACGGAAATTTTAAATTTGCAATCAATTCTTTTTTGTACAATTTTCCTGCCGGACCCGAATTAATAGATTTCCGAATCAAAAGAGCATTTATCGCATCGGTTCGTGTTAATACAGTTTTTCCTACTGTAAATCTAAATTTCACCGCTTTTTCATCAAGAAACACTGTATCGCATATTGCAACATCGCCTATTTCGCAACATTTTACTAGTTCATACAGATAATTGGGTGGAATAAAATCATCAGCGTCCAAAAACGCTATGAATTTTCCTCTTGCCAAACTTATTCCTTTATTTCTTGTGTAAGAAACTCCATGATTTTTCTGCGTAAAGCAACGCATGCGAGTATCTTTTTCTTCATACTCCTTACATATACTATAAGATGAATCACTACTACCATCATCAATTAAAATACACTCAAACTTTTGATATGATTGACCCAAAATGCTTTCTAACATTCTTTTCAAATAATTTTCTGCGTTAAAAATAGGTATAATAATTGAAATCATGTTGATACCTTTCTGAATTGATATCTACGCCGAATTGCTAAAAAAATACCCGGAATAAGTGCGCATAATATCAATCTTTTATTCTGTCCTTGAAAACCATATTCTATATGTCCCCCAACTATTGATAATGCAACCACTTGACAGGCAGCATAAAATTTTTGCTTTTTTGAACACTCAGGATATTTCAGCATATGACAATACATCATCGCATAACCCATTGGGTTATTTTTTTCTAATACTTTGCTTCCCTTGGTAAGGCCATCATCCAGATAATTACACTGATAAATAATATCTGAATGCCACCGCAATTTATAACCATCCAACGCAATTTCATTCAATGCGATTTGTTCTGGTGCAAATTTTTCGCCCGGCCATTCCGGCATCGGATATTTTTTCAATATTTTTGTCTTATATGCCTCACACATATCTGCATCCAAATTAAATTGTATTCTCTGTAGATTCGTAGCGTCTACATATCCTTGTTCGTTTACAATAGGTGAAACACCCTTTATATAAGAACCATCTGGAAATCCCCTGGCTGCTCCAACACCAATATAATCTGAATATTTTCAATCTCTTTGCACCAATTTTTCATTTTTGATAACGCATTCGGTAATAGAAAATCATCAGAATCAACCATAAAAAAGAATTTACCTCTCGCATACCGAATCCCATAATTGATTGCTCTTGGTTTTCCTCCATTTTCTTTTTCCAAATATCTAATTGAAAATTCTTTTTCTTTCCTGATCCACTCTTCAACTAATTGAGGCGTATTGTCTGTCGATCCATCATTAACAATCAACCATTCTGTCGTTCCCTGATTTTTCAACGACTCATATAATCTGAAAAGTGTATATCCTCTATTATATGTCGAAGTAAATACCGTAAAATATGGCATCTCATCATCTCCTTAGCAAACGCCTTATTAAATGTCTCATTAAACGTCTTAACTGTAAACTTATCTTCAATAAATAGTATTTGTTTTCATATAGTAATAACAAAATCCATTTTTCAAAGAAATTCCGTCCGCATGCTTTAATTCCCTCAGATTTACAAATTAATTGTAATTCCTCGAAACAGTTTTTCAATTTTTCAATATTGCAATACAACAATGAAAAAATCACATAATTACTTAGCAACTGTGAAACAATCAACTCATTACTTCCGCTATAAACATTTTCTTTTTCAAGAAAATGTTTATAGCGAATATTAATAAACAGCTGTGTTCTATAGTCAATTTCACTATCCTTAACCATAGCTGATGAATTCTCTGATTCCTGAAGATAAAAATATTCTGTTTTATCATTAAAGCAAATTTTGCTCACTTTAGGATATAATTTCAGAAAAAAATCAAAATCCTCCGCCAATTTAATTCTTTCATCAAATCGGATATTCCCAACTAATTCTTTTAAGATTATCTTTCCACAACAATATCCATAAATACCTGTTTTTTTTTGATAATCCGCAAAATTCAAAAGCAATTCACTTATATCAAAAGTGCCACTTCCAGGTAATTGTATTTTCTTTTTTTTTCCTGAGTGCCATATTTTTGTAATCGTGCATATTGAAAGATCTACACCGCTCTCAATAATAGTTTCATACAAATTTTCCAAATAGTTATTTGGTATGCGGTCATCTGCATCAATAAATGTAATATATTCTCCACACGAGGCATCAATCCCAACATTTCTCGCATGAGATACGCCACTATTTGGAATATGAATTACTTCAAATCTTTTATCAATACAAGCAACTTTATCACAAATTTCCCCTGATGCATCCGTAGATCCATCATCTATTAAAATACATTCAAACTCTTCAAATGTTTGGCTAAGCAAGCATTGAAATAAATCATCCATATATTTTTCTTTATTATATACGGGAATAACAACACTAATTTTCATAGTTTTCTTTTTCTCATTTTAAAAATTAATATTTGATATAAATTGGGTGAAACATAAAATATACTGTAACGTATAAAATCTTTAAGACAAAGTCCATTTCCCCTCATCAATGTTCGCATAAATTGTATATATGTTTGACTGTCATGATAGGGCTGTATTTTCGATTCCTTTGCACGAAACCAAAATTCTATATATAAATTCAGAAATAGTTTCATCGATTCCCTACAAATAAAACTATCTTGTTTAAATAAGCACATTCGTCTTTTCACAATATCCAACATTACCAAATTCTGCTCTTGAAATTTTTGATGCGTCAGCGAAGTATTATTTTGAACATATATATACCAGAATTTCTTTTCACAAAAAATTTTTCCTGTTTTAGCTAGCACCTGGCTCATCCAATCATCGTCCTCATATATCCGTCCCTCAAATGGAATGTTTTTTATATAATCTCTTTTATACAGCTTATTACAAACTCCAACAACCAATCCATTTGCATAGCTACCATAATACAACCCTTTTGCAAATTCTAACATGGATTTTTTTCCACAAAAAAATGTTGGGATTTTATGTGGATCTATTGTCAATTTTCCCTCTTCATTCTGAAATTGCCAAAGCCACGTTACTATATCAACATCATGGTTTTCTAAAATTGAAATTGCTTTACTGTATATAGTAGGATCATCTGGTAAATAATCATCACTATCTACAAAAGTAATATATTTCCCACTTGATGCTAAAACACCGTTATTTCGAGCTTTTCCAACCCCTTGATTTTTCCGGTGAATTACGCTTATACATTGATTTTCTTTTGCATATTCGTCACAGATCTTTCCAGAAGAATCCGTACTTCCATCATTAATTAAAATCAATTCACATTTTTCCACATTCTGGTTTAAAATACTTTCAATACACCTTCTTAAAAACCGTTCTGTGTTATAAACTGGTACTATTACAGAAAGCTGTGTTTTCATTACACTCTATACCTCTTTTCAAAATAAAAAGATATCAACGGTAGCAAAACAGGATGCGAATAACAAAATGTTAATAGTTTTTGTTTTTTAGGAACACACAATTTGCCAATTTTCAACTGTTTAAACATATTCCTAACGCTATCTTCATATAATATTTTATTAACCATTCTTTTTTTTTCACCTATAGTAAGAACACTCGAACAGAATATATCCCCAATAGCGTTATAAATAAAAAATAATAATACCTTGTCAAGTTGATCCCTAAAATCATATATTTCGCTTCGACCAAATTCTTCCTGGAATCGTGCATACAAAGCCTTATAATCGTCCCATTTATCAGACGTAAATGTATGTGTTACTGAACTTTGATTGCTGCAGTTATACATATAGTAGGCTTGTCCTTTCATATAATAAAACGAATGTATTCTAAGCATCAATTGACATCCCCAAAACCAATCTTCAGAAAATCGAATTCCAATCTCATATCGTGGCATTCTTTGTCGCATATTTTTTACCATGCACACACAGTTGGAAATTGTAGCAGGATATTCTATCGAACGAGTAATTAGTAAATGAGGATAATATTCTTGATGCAATTGTTTCTCCTCATATAACCCGCCACGAATATTGTGAGAATAAATAGTTTTTCTTCCATCCGAATATACCTTTATACAATCACACATTACTAAATCGCAATGATTATGTTCCGCACATCTTATCATTTTTTCATACATCTGAGGTTGAATATAGTCATCGCTATCAACAAAAGTTACATAGTCTCCCTCAGCTAAATCTAATCCTACATTTCTTGCAGCAGCAACTCCTGCATTTTTCTGATGAACCACCTTAACTCTACTATCACTTAAAGCATATTTTTCACAAATTTTTCCACATGAATCAGGTGATCCATCATCGACTAATATTATTTCCAAATTGCCATATGTTTGATTTAAAATACTTTCTATGCAAGTAGCTAAGAATTTTTCTGCTTTATACACTGGTACAATCACACTTATTTTAGGCATAGAAATTTCTCCCTTATCAACATCAATTGCCTTATTTTCATCTATAAAATATCCTGTACAAATCGCAACATACTATTGCTCTCAATATAACACCCTCAGATACTCCCACTTATGGATAGCTATAATATCTAACCAACATCATTATTATAATTGTTTTGCACCATTTCTACCTTTTACCCACACAATTACTCTTTTCCAATATACGATATATTTTTTTCACTTCTTCCTTATTTGAATACTTTCTCATTTGACAGTTGAATGATAGTTGCTCTAACAGACAATTATTATTTAGCAAATCAAATATTTGATCCGCACACTCCTGATTTTGCATAGGTACAATTATGCCCTCTACACCACTTTCCAATTGTTCCTTAGCTGTCTCATAATTTGTAATAATTACAGGTTTTCCTAACATCTGAGCCTCACGAACCGTAACACATTTACCTTCATATCGACTAGGCTGTATATAAACATCACATGCCTGAATATATGGATATGGATTCTCTTTTTTTCCAAGAATTTTTACATATTCCTGCATATTAGCTTCTGCAATTTTTCTTTTAATCAATTCTTCGTCTCTGCCAAAACCAATCAAATACCATGTTATATCCATCCCTCTTTCACGTATCCGTTGACAAATTTCTGGTACATTATCAAAATTCTTAGCCTTACAGAATCGCCCAATAGATAGTATTTTTATCCCTTTTGCATTCATTTCTTTATCCACTAAAAATTCATTTGCCTGCTTTTTCACAAATTCTTCCGGCAAGATGTTTTCAATCAAAATAATCTTTTCCTTGAACATAGGAAAAACCGAAAGAAAATTCTCTGTTACTGCATCAGAAATCGAAGCAATATAATCATAGTTCTTCCACATTGCGGTTTCAGAAGCAATATTCACCTGTATACGAGAATAATCTGTATGAATCCAGGCTATTTTTCTTTTTGCATGTACTTTTCTATCAACAAAATAGTGCGGTGTCAAAAAGCTGATTGCTAAATCATATACTTCATTGGATTGAATTTTTGGCATAAATGGACAAGTATATTTATGACTATATTCTAACGCCACATCACTGTCTGTATATTTATGTATTCGATTATATTTTGCCGCTGCCATTTTCCCCGCAAGTCTTGCCATACTTAATATGAAATGTCCTTCCTTTAAAGTCCGCTTTATCGGTCGCGCTAATACTGTATAAGCGCGAATTTCTGGCAATAAATTAACAGCTGATGGGATTTCTCTCATTAATTCCCCTTCATGCCGTAATAAAAATAAATCTACATCATATTTTTCAAAATCAAATGCATTTAATAACCCGATAAGACTTCTTTCTGCTCCACCTAATTCTAAAGCATGAGACACAATTAGCAATTTCTTTTTCATTTGCGGAACCTCTGAAAGACATCTACACCAAATATTCTGTGTATTGGTCTTGTTATCATGCCACGAATTTTTAAGTGTTTACTCATCCACGTTGCCTCATACCAGTGAATGGAAAATGTATTTTCTGTTTTTTCTAATTTTCCGGTAGCGCTGTTATATGGATTCAAAACATCCATAGGATATATTACCGCTTCACACACATTTTGTTTTCTACCATTCTGTTTTAACCCCAATGCTACCAACGCTTGTGTATTCAATTTCGGACACATTCTTACTCCATTTTTCCCGTCCAGTAATATCTCATATTCTTTCAACATCGCTTGAATCACTTTTCCATGTGCAACAGATCCAAATCCCAATCCCGAAGCTACATATTGCTTATTTTCAAAGCAAAAAAATGCATCATTTCTTAACAATTCTTCCAGCGATCTAATTACTTCTACATCTGTATCAAAATAGATTCCTCCATACTTTTCCACTACCCAAAGTCTGACATAATCGCTTAAATACGCATACTTTTTTTCGGCATAACACATTCGCGTATACCCATTCATATCTATATCAAAATTTTCCTCATTCCATTCAATAACTTCATACTCTGGACAATACTGACGCCAGCTCCTTATGCACTTTAAAGCTAATTTGGATTTCTTCCCTTTTCCAAACCAACAATAATGTATTTTCTTCGGTATCATGTATCCATCCCTTCCTATCACTTATTTTTGCACACATTATTTTTTTTCGAATTACTTTCCAATTTTCTTTTATGAAAATAGTCATATACCACCTTAGGTAAAATGCCTATAATAATTGGTTGTATCGCATATAGATATCCGCTTATCGGCAGTCCAAGTTTTCGCACTGCCATTCCTCGTACATATGCTTCATTTACTCTATATCGAAATTTTCTTCTCTTATATGCTGCTTTATCATCTCGCATAAGATAAAGCTGTTTGGGAATATTTTTGCCTCTATATCCGACCTCGTACATTTTTATCCATAAATGATAGTCTTCTACTCGCAACAAACGCTTTTTCTCTGTATATCCTTTCACCGCATCATATGCTTCTTTTCTCACCATACATGGTGCATGACAAAACGGAGATCCATGCAAAAAATCCTCTTTCTTGGGATATTCAGGATGACTTATATTCCCCCATATTCCTGTCTCATCAAAATACCCCATATCTGTGCTTACAATCGAAATTACTTTTTCTTTTTCTAATATTTCATACTCAACCGCAAATCGTTCTGGCAAACAAATATCATCTCCATCCATTCTTGCAATATACTTTCCTGTTGCCATTTTTAAACAACGATTTAAGGTATAGTTAAGTCCTCTATTTTCTTTATTTTTCAGCAATACCATTCTTTCTGGATATTTTTTTATATAGAATTCTGCCACTTCAGACGTTGCATCGGATGATCCATCGTCGCACATAATCAATTCCCATTCACTCATCGTCTGACCTAAAACAGACTCAATCGCTTCTGACAACGTATCTGCACAATTGTATATCCCCATAATTACACTAATTTCTGGATTTTTCATATAAGCCCCCATGTAAAATGCATCTGATAATAAAAGAATCCAATATATCCTAACACAGTAGCACTTTTTATGATTATGGTTGAATTTCTCGTAAAAATATTTTCAATTTCCCAAGGTAGTAAAATGGATGCAGAATACATAGATCCATATGAAATCAATCGTCCTATAAATATTCCAGAAGTTTTCATAGACACCATTGCAATTACACTGGTCAAAATCGAGAAATTTGTCACAATATTAATTACCGGATTGTCTGCTTCTTTGATTTGCTTACGTCCAATAATAGATAAAATCATGGGAATGGAATAGACAAATACCCTGATCGGATTAGTTCCGTTATCTTCCCACTCTTTCCAATCCGCTACCATATTAGAATATTGTGTATTTGATAGTATATTGTTCATTCCATCTGTAAACTGATTTACAAATATTAATATTAAAATACATCCCAAAATGCACAGCACACTCTTTTTATTCCATGCCTTTCCCTGCACAATAAAAATGATCGGGATCATAAGCAATGCTGACGCATGAAATGTCGCTCCTAATAGAATAATTGCTATCAGTGGTATATATTTTCTTTTTAGCAGTAATGGAAATCCTGCCATGATAATGGCAATTGCCAAAAACTGTCGGATACCATTATGACACCAAGACATATAGTCTGTTCCCGCAACAAAAACAAAAATACTCATCCAATAGTTTTCACTATATTTTCGATAAATAAATGCCATACATAACATTTGCACAGTAGCTATGAACATGAAAAACAGAATAGGTGAATTTCCAATAAGAGCTTTTATAATCACAATTAAGACCGAAAAACCTTTATCTTTTTTTATTCCCTCGAGATAGAGTGGAAGCGCAGCTATTTTACTAGGTGCTTCTCTAAAGACACTTCGGTAGGCATAGGTATCTCCAAAATTATCGGATCTTAGTGTTGCCGCCAATATATATGGAACCACTAGAAGCACTGCCGGTGCTATCTGCCATCTTTCTTCTATCCTTCCCATAACGATTTCCTGCTTTTTCGGCAGAGATATTGCCAGAACCATTCCTACTGTCAAAAGCCAGATTAATTGAAACCAATAATTCGTTATGGACATCTTTTACATTTCTCCTTTTGTCTTACTAAAATTTTCTCTTTCCTCTTTCATCTTACTCCAGACTTCTCACCGTTCTCTCCACCACAGCTTCCTTCCGAAACTCTCTTTTCATCTTCTCTCTTCCTGCTTTACCCATTTTTTCCCGTTCTTCTCTGCTGCAATGCAGCATCTTTTTCATTGCCTGATACAGCATCTCTTTGTTTTTTACTTCAACCAGCAGACCGCTTTTTCCATTTTCTACGCTTTCCCGGCAGCCCGGGATATTGCTTGTGATAACAGGGCGGCCGGTTGCCGCTGCTTCCAGGAGGACGTTGCTCATGCCTTCATGATAGCTGGGAAGAACGACACAGTCTGCTTCTGTATAAAATGGGCGCGGGTCTGACTGAAAGCCGTAAAAATGGGCGATTCCAAGCTGTTCCAGTTCTTCTACCTGCTTTTTGTAGATATCTTCAAAGAATCCGGCCAGATCAAGGACAAAGTCTTCGTTTTCTTCTTTCAGCCGCCGAACGGCATAAAAGAGTTCTTCTATTCCTTTTTCTTTCATGATTCGTCCGAGATACAGAAAATGGACACGGCTGTGATTCGGGTAAGGTTCCATTTTGTATTTTTCCAGGTTAATTCCCGCACCGGGCAGAACAACCTGACGATCTGCCGATACGATGTTTCGTTCGCCAAATTCGCGGGCGTTTTCTTTATTTTCAAAAAAGACATATTTTACTTTTCGGAAAGCGATTCGATACAGTACCGTAACAAATCCGGCCAGTACTGGTTTTTGGAATGCAGTTCCAAGTCCCTGTACGTTGGCATAATAGGGAATCTTTTTGCAACTGCAGAGCAGACCCATATAGATATTTGGTTTAATGGAATATGTAAGCACAAAGTCCGGGCTGATTTTTTGCAGAAGCCGCTTATAGTCCCGCAACAGCTTTGCCTCGGCAAAAGGATTCACGCCACGTCGGTTCATGGATACGGGAATACACTCGATTCCCATTTTCCGAAAATCTTCTTCATGCCCGACAAATGGCATGGCAAGAATCACTTCATGCTCTCTCTGCAAGGCTTCCACCAATTCTTTGCGAAACTGCCAGAACATATACGAATGATTGGTTACAATTAGAATTCGTTTTTTCATTTTTCTTTCCTGTTTCGGTGTAATATTCCGCATTGTTTCATTACTAATTTCATTATTTTCTTTATAAATTATATCATCTTTCAATCAATATGCAATTACTTTTCTCATTATTTTCCAGCTTCTATGTAAAACGAGGCAGCATGCTTTCCTTCCCAAAAACATCCTGCCCGTTTCTTCCTATCTTTTGCTATCTTTGCTATTTTTTCTATCTTTTGCTGTCTTTTACTACTTTTTCTATCTTTTGCTGTTTTTCTATCTTTCTCTGTCTTTTTCTATCTTTTTTATCTTCTTCTATTTTCCAACCTTCACAACCTCTTTTGCACCCTTCATCTGCTGTTTTTCCAGTCTGCCTTCGTGAATTCCATCCTGCCGCAGTACGGCTCCTGCTGTTCTCCAGAGACATTCCAGATCCATTTTGAGCTGGATATGGTGCACATAATATCCATCCAGTTCAGCTTTTTGCCGGATCGGCAGCTCATCCCGTCCATGGATCTGTGCCCATCCGGTAAGACCCGGACGGACGCTGTTTGCGCCGTACTGCTCACGCTCCGTAAGGAGGTCATACTGATTCCAGAGTGCCGGACGCGGGCCAACCAGCGCCATATCGCCCTTCAGGATATTAAAGAGCTGTGGCAGCTCATCGAGGGATGTTTTCCGGAGAAACCGTCCGACTCTTGTGATGAAAAGATCGGGATTATTCAGCATATGGGTCGGCATATCATGTGGGGTATCGATACGCATCGTGCGGAATTTATATATGTAAAAATACGTGCCGTTCTTTCCTGCCCGCTTCTGCCGGAAGAAAATCGGTCCCGGCGAATCGAGATGGATCGCTATGCCAAGCAAAATCAGCAACCACGACAGTGCTGCCGTTCCAACCAGTGCAAGCAGCCGGTCCAGCAGATTTTTCAGATACATTTGATAAATTCCAGATTCCCTCATGTTTTCTTCCCCCTATTCTTTCACCGACTGGTTACTTTTCCGGCCTTCTTTTTCTTTTCCATAGCCGTACTTTCCGTAACCATAACCATATTTTCCGTAGCCATAACCGCCATAGGTGCTGTATCCGTAGCCTGTCGCACCCTCCGGCACGCCGTTCAGTACATAGCCGCAGACCGGAATTTGCGAATCCTCGAAGAATTCCAGTGCCCGCTGTACTTCACGGTCCTTGGTAGTTCCCTGGTGTACGACAAGAACTGCAGAATCTGCGATTCCGCCCAAAAGGGATGCATCCGACAGTACTCCGCACGGCGGCGTATCAATAATCAGAAGATCCGCATCCTCTTTCAATTCTTCGATCAGCGTTTTCATCCGCGCGGAACGCAGCAGGCCGGCCGGATTTTGTGTACTTCCGACACCCGGCAGAATTTTCAGCGACAGATCCCGATAATCGGTAAGTGCCTCATCCAGGCTGATCTGTCCTTTCAGCACTCCTATGATTCCACGTCCCTTCCGCTCGGAAAGTCCGATACACTTCAATACCGACGGATTTCGCAGATCTCCGTCCAGCAGCACTACGCGGTACTTCTTCTTTGCGAATGCTTCTGCGAGATTCACGGCAACGGTTGTCTTTCCCTCTCCCGGCACAGAGCTTGTCACAAGCAAAACAGGACAGTCGGCTTTTCCAAGCCCGTCCTCTGTTCTTGTCCGGATGAGCTGCATTGCTTCTTTGAAGGAATCCGGCACTTTGGGGTTACAGATCGTGATGGTCTGTTCTTTTACGTTGCTTCGTTTCTTGATTTTCGCCTCCGGCAGATTTCCAAGGAACGCTGCGTTCGTCAGCTTTTTCACGTCATCTGCCTGGCGAATTGTTTTTCTTGTTCTCACATAGATGAAGACCAAAAGCAGTGCAACGGCAAGTCCCGCCGCTGCTCCGATCATTCCGGCATGTACCGCATCCTGGCTGTTGATCGGGGATACCGGTACGCCGCTGTCGTCTACCACCGTCAGCGTTGTCGCACCGATTATGTACTCTGCTACCTCCGGATAATTGGTAATGACGGACTGAAGTACGCGATATGCCGTATCCGGTGAAGAATCTTTGACGCGAATTGTGAACAGGTTGGTGTTTTCCATCACGCTCGCCTCAATTTGGGATGTCACTGCTCCCACCTGAAGATCCCGTGCTACAACATCCTTTAATACACCGCTTGTTACGATATAAGGAAAGGTTTTTCCAAGCTGCTGCGCCGTCACATTGTCATAATAGGAATAGCCGACCGCGCGGTTTGATCCGACCACAAATGAGGTGTATGCCTCATACATGGGCTGATACCGCAGCTTTGCCGTCAGAAAGGAGCCGCCTCCCATGAGGATCACAAGAATCAGCACGCCCAAAAAGAATTTTCGGAATGCCTGGAAATATTCTGCCAGAAAGGCGATCAGATCGATTTTCTCCGGTTCCGCCGAATAGGTTTCATACGTTTCTCTGCTCATGCTCTTTGCTCCCTCTTATCGTTCTGCCCTGCTGTAGGTGCCGTATCCATATCCATAACCGTAGCTGTTGCCGATCCGCTCACCGAATCCCGGGTAAACATTTCCAAATACACAGCCGATCACTTTTTCCTCTTTCTGGTTCAATGCATCAATCGCATCGTTGATATCCCTCGTCAGTACGCCGTCCTGCCGCACGGAAAGAACTGCCGCATCGGCATACTCTGCAAGCTCTTCTGCATCCGCCGTCATTCCCATCGGCGGCGTATCCAGAATAATGTAGTCCATATTGGTCCGGCATGTCTCCAGAATCCGGTGGAAAATCTCACCGCCGATTGCAAGCGACGGCTCTTCCAGACGATTACGGCAGATTCCGGTATATACGTTGGTATCCTTGTGTTTCTCAAAAACGCCGGATGCCGACTCTTTTCCGAGGACAACCTTTCCGAAATCCTTTCCGTCTTTTTCCGGAATCTCAAAGATTTTATGTAACGCCGGCTGTCGGAAATCGCAGTCCAAAAGCAGTACACGGTTCTGCTCTTCTGCAAGAGCAAGCGCCAGATTTGCCGCAAGGGTCGATTTTCCTTCATTTTCCGCCACACTGGTCACCAGCAGCACTTTTCCGCCTTTTCGGTCCAGACGCCCCCGCACACGCGATGCAATACGCTTTAAGGATTCCACATACAGAAAGCTCCGCGCCGGATTGGTAATCAGCATGGAGCTGTTTTTCTTCTTCTTTTCGTGATACACAACGCCCAGCAGGTCCGCATCGATTTTGCGGGTGAATTCTGCCTCATTTTTGACGGTATCCCGCAGAAAGGAAAAGAGTCCGATGAGTGCCGCCATAGCAAGGGCTGCCGCAAGAAATGCGGTCGCGGCATACTTTTTGGTCGGAATCTGGTTCGATGGCACACCGGAAACCTGCGGCTGCTGCAGTGTCTCCAACACTACATTCGGAATAATATAGTCGGAAATGCTCGTATAATTGTTCAGTACCGACTTTAAGATCCGAAATGCCATTTCCGGCGAATCTGCGGTCACAGACAGCTCCATCAGATTGGATTCCGGCACAATGGAAGCATTCATTTTTGCCGGAAACGAGGACAGGCTGAGCTCCTCCATCACTTTTTTCTTCAAAATCGTATTTTCCAGAATTGCTTCAAATTTCTGTGCCATCTCATATGTGGCCGACAGGCTCGATGCCGCATTGGCATCCACCCCGCGTCCCATAACGGCAAATGTGGTTTTTACCGTATACCGGTCTTTGTGTACGGTCGCCATCACAGTATAGGTTATCATTGCCGCCGAACAGGCAATCAGAAGGATGACCCACCAGTTTTTTGCAATGTCGCACAGGATACTTCGGAGATCCCAGTCTGTTTTGCTGCTCTGCCCGTTTCCTGTTCTGTCGTATTCTCCCATCTGGATCCCCCCTATTCGTTTACACAGACGATCAGGCGGACGGAGCTTGTCTGCCCATCCTCCGCTGTCGCAGTGTATGTCACTTCATAAACGCCCGCACTGCCGGTATCGACCGGATTGTCAATGGAAAACTGATTTTCTCCCAGAAGCTCTTCTTCATACGAAGCTGCATGAAGCGCACCGTCTTCTCTCTTTTCATACAGCATCTGATCCACACTCACGCTTTCCAGATATGCCTGCGGATCAAATGGCTGCTGCAGATCCAGATGAATCAGGTAATCGCTCAGGGTAATCTGCGGCCTTCCGTTCTCCTCTGCCGGATCGTAGAGTTCTACTGTCACCGGAAGACTTGTCACATCTCCGGCGCGGTTTGCAACCGAATATGTCACGTGGTACAGTCCCGGTGTACTGCTGATCTCATCCTCGTAAGAAATCCGGATGCGGTCGGTAATCGTTCCGTCCAGGCAGTCCTCCGCGGAAAGTCATCTGCATTCAGGCTGAACCGCAGCGGGCGATCCAGGGAAAAGACCGGTGAGGTGTAATCGTTATACACCAGTTCCCGCTCCGCATGCGTAACGTGGTTATCGGAATCAAAGGCGACGATACTGATTTTCCGCCGCCCTTTTTCCACAAAATTCGAAATATGTTCCACAGCAAGAGAACTCGTCACATCGCCGTCTTTTTTATCGTAAGCAGTTACTCCGGCCAGAAGTTCTGACTCCTCTGCATGGATGCTGGCAGAAATCTCACTGTTGTCCATCGTAATTTCCGGCCCTTTTCCGTCTTTTCCCGTCTGCTGCCGCACCAGACACCCGCCAAAGGCAAGTGTGGAAGCCAGAAACAGAATGAGAACTACCGCTCTCGTTTTGTGCATATCAAAGATGCTCCTTTCGTTTCTGTAACGCCATTCTTCCTGTTTTCAGAGGAACCAGCGTCTTTTCCGTTTTCGTTCCGGGGACGGTTCATAGAAAATCTGACGGTCCTCCAGGATTCTTCTCGGATTCACTTTCACTAAAAGCTGTGCATACGCTTCTCCATACCGCTCCTCCAGAAACTGCCG